>Ga0194132_10000627_pt1 | contig 71890 bp, 83 predicted proteins | sample TA2KigOf80mmetaG_FD_148612 | JGI IMG/M metagenome (GOLD analysis project Ga0194132, IMG submission 148612) | Freshwater microbial communities from Lake Tanganyika, Tanzania - TA2015054 Kigoma Offshore 80m | ecosystem: Environmental > Aquatic > Freshwater > Lake | place: Tanzania: Lake...
GCGTCCGGTGGGCGCAGTGTCGGGCCTATTCCTGGTGAGTTACGGCGCCATGCGCTTTGCCGTCGAGTTCACCCGTGAACCCGACGCCTTTCTGGGCCTGATCGGCGGATTTTCCATGGGCCAATGGTTGTGCGCGCCTATGGTTCTGGCCGGTCTCGCCATGTTGGTCTGGGCCTATCGATCACGGCCAGTACAGGCGCCGAACGCTTCCAAGTGATATAGAATCGCGGTCCTTCGCCTGGCACCCACGGCCAGGCCACTCAATTACGGGGACGTAGCTCAGCTGGGAGAGCGTCGCGTTCGCAATGCGAAGGTCGGGAGTTCGATCCTCCTCGTCTCCACCACCATTCAGCGCCCAACCTCTCTCGGTTGGGCGTTTTCGTTGGTGGGTCCCGCAGAACACGTGGTGTTCAGGCGCATTCTGCGTGCGCCGGGGGCAGGCAGAGCGGACCACGGAGACGGCCAGTTCGCTCCTTTTCTGCCCTCTGTTCTCTGGTAAAGAAACGCCAACTTTTACGCCACACCGCACGCATATTGCTATGTGCGACAAGGGCTTATGCGTGTGTCGATTTTTCGGATTCGCCAGAAGGCTTGGATGGGCGGTACATAAGGCTGGCTCGCCTGCTTCAGTTGCCCTTCGCAGATATCTCTGGCGACAACTCAATGCCCTCGACGAGCGCCATGCGTAAATCGTTCTCTACGCCTCCTGTGCCGATCCGCACCGTGGTCAGTCCCATGGCCGCCAGCATGACGATGCAGTCATGATCACGCTTGACCTTGCCACACCATTCGATCCAGGCTGGCGCGTCCTCCCAGAGTTTTTCCGGGCTGTCCGCCTTGATGGCTTTGCAGATGTTGGTGGCCTGCTTGCGGTCAAAGCCCTGCGCGACCAACCACTCGATGCTTGCCGTGATGGGGTTCTTGTCTTCCATTTCGATCCTTTCGTTGTACGTGCGAAATGCCTGTCTGGCATCCCAAATTTCTGTCTCAGCTCGCGCCGCTGGCACACGGCATCCAGTACTCCCCGGGGCGCTGGGTTGACTTCACCAGCGTGCGGTACGCATGCAACGGTCCCTCGTACTCAGGCTTGCCCTTGTTCTCTTTCTTGATTTTGAAGAGGTCGTTGGGCTTTTGGCTGTCCTGGCCCGCTTTGAGCATCACTCGCTCGGCGTCGACCTTGACGCCCTTGAATGACCAGAGCGCCTTGAAGACGGCAGCCTGGCCTTCGGTGCAGCGGATCGGACCGTGGGGCCAGTCATCCAGCGATACCCACCTGAAGTCTGCCGAGAAGGGGCCCAGGTACGTGGCCCATGGCTCGGCCACCATCATGGGTGACTGGTACGGATCTGATCCGATCAATGCAATCCCGCCGCCGTACAGCGTGAACCGTTCCTCCAGCGGCAACCACTGAATGCCGAGCGCAAACGGATTGCCACGGACCTCTGGTGCCTTGGGCGCGATGACCCGGATGTCGGCGCCGGCAATACGGACGCGCTCGAAGATGGACGGGTCGGACCACAGCCGGTACAGGCTCCTGGCCAGCAGCACCGGCGAGCGCCGTGCGTCGCCCAACCGCCAGACACCATCGGCAATGTCGGTGATGCCATCCCGGCTTTCGATTTCCAGGGCCATCCTCAGCTTTGACCGCAGCCACCCCTCGTCCAACATCACCGCCGCCCGATCGTCAGGTGTCAGCGTGATGGGACCGCATTCAGGGCACTGGCAGACCTGTCCACCTTTACCGTCACCAACGATCTGACCGCTTTGCAGCTGGCAATACGGGCACAGCACGAAGTTGCGGCTGATGACTGTTGGCTTGATCGCTGCACCCAGGCTGGCGCAGGCCGTCACCTCGGCTGGTGACAACGCACCTCGGAATATGGGCGTGCCGCCCCGAAACAGTCGACAGGCCAGCGACCACGCTACGTGGGTCGACATCGATCAGTCCTGGTAGGCGGGTTGCAGATCCTGACCATCCCCAATCGTCACCTCCTGCGCATTGAGCGTCTGCCCCTTGGTCAGAATGCCAAGAGCCACCAGGTAGCCCTCCAACTGCGCCTGCAATGGCGCGTCGAACTTGTGCAGATTCAGCCGCCCTTTGCGGGTGATCTCGATGGTCACCAATTTCGCCTTCGACTTGCCCGGCTCGGGTGGGTAGTACAGGTTGATCTGCACAGCGGTGACCAACCAGTTCTCCGACAACGGGCCCGGCAGCTTTTCAGTCAGCAGGTCGGTGACGCAGCGGTGCTCGCTTGCCGCCATGGCCGTGCAGTCAAGCTTCAACTGGTTGTCAGGGCTGAGCAGGCTGATCGATTTCACCTGCAGCACGTTGAAGCCGTCGGTCTGCGCCTGCGGCACATCAAATCCCAGCCGCAGCGCCGACAAATCGAGCGTCGGTGCCTTCAAACGTTGCGCATCGAGAGTTGTGTGCAGCAGATGTTCGGCGAACGCCTTGAGCAGCATCTGGTGGTATTTGGCCCCGCCCTTGACCAGCGAGCGGGTGACGCCGGTGCGTGTCGAGTACTCCAGCACCGAGTGGATGTTGGGGTTGCCGACGCGGCGCTTGAGGTCATCCCCCTGGAATTCCAATTGGACCGTCGACAGGTCCTTGATGTGCACGCTCAGCAGGAACACCCCAGGACTGCGCTCCATGACGTAGGCCTTGCTGCGGTCGCCACACTGCATCTCCCGTTGGTAGAAGGCGGCGACATCGGCGCGCAGTGCGGTCAGCGCGGCGTCCGATGTGTCGGGGATGGTTTTGACGCCCAAGTCATGCTGCTGGGCGTTGGCCGATTGGCGCTCGAAGTGATCCACATCCCCGGCACGGTCGAACAGTTCCGGGTGCTTCACGTACAGCCAGAACGAGCGATGGATGTCGCTCTTGCAGGTGGCCAGTGCCGTCAAGGCTGCTCCGTCACCGGTGGCCACCTGGAACATGGCCTGCGATCCGGCCGAATCGCCGAGAGCGACACTGGCACGCAGTTTGGCGGCCACCGTGTCGCGCACGGCCATGTCCAGGCAGCCGAGCAATGCCGCGATCAGGGCTTGCGTGGTCTCGGGTTTGTCAGTCCAAGCAAAGTCGTCAGGCATCTGCAGCCCATGGCCCGTCAGGAACTCACGCAAGGTGGCGTCCACGGGCAACTCACACAGCAGGTCGATCCAGGTTTTTTTCATGTTGGCGGTCCTTTCCGAGGAGGTGTCGGAGGTCTGCGGACCGAAGTCTTGGTGCGCTGGCCGGCGACTAATTTACTAAACGGATATCGCGCACAAGTAAAGTGACGTGATACATGGTGATTGTGTCCCGCGCATTCCCGCTTGTCAATCAGGTCGGCACATATGGCTGACATTGGTGTCTCGCTGCTATACTCAAAAAGTCCAAACATTGAATACACAGGAGCATCGCCATGGCTTCGTCATTCGGAGCACGCCTGCGGCGCTTGCGTGAGGCGAAGGGGCTGACCCTCCAGCAGGTAGCCGACGCCGTCGGCTGCACCAAGGCTTACATCTGGGAACTTGAAATGAAGGAAGGCCAGCGCCCATCCGCCGAGCGGGTGCGCGGATTGGCCAAGGTGTTGGGCGTGACGATGGAAGACGTCATGGGTGAGCCCTTGCAGGCAGTGCCTGAAGCCAGCCCCGAAGATGTCCAGTTTTTCCGCGAGTACGCCGGCATGACCGATGAGGAGAAAGACCGTTACCGGCAACTGCTCCAGATCGCGTTCCCCGACAAGGGCAAAAGCGGAGACTGAGCTATGAGCACAGGGCAGGCCCTCACCGGCTCCATCGCGGCCAACAACATCCACAAATGGATGCGCGCATGACACCAAGGGTCTGCACCTGACGCCATTGATCTGGACCTCGTCCGCCAGATGCTGCCGGACACCCCCTACGGTCAAGGCGTTCGCGAAATCAAGGCGCCGATGGCGCATGGCCTGGCCAGCTGCGAAGGCATGCTGGTGCGCAACCCACAGGATGACACCGAGTGGGGCATCTTCTTCAACGGCAAGTCACCCGCCGAGCGCCAGCGGTTCACCATCGCCCATGAGCTGGGCCACTTCGTCTTGCACCGTGGCCAGCGCCCCAGCTTTAGCTGTGACAAAGAAAGCGTCTTCTCCGGTGCAGACCTCCTGCGCAACATCGAGCGCGAGGCAGATGACTTTGCCAGCAACCTGTTGATTCCTGGCGACCTGCTGCGCGACGCGATTTCCGACCGGCGCATTGATCTGCACATCCTCAGCGCTCTTGCCAAACGCTTCCAGGTGTCGTTCGAGTCCCTGTGCATCCGGTTCATCAAGTTCACGCCGCAGCGCGCGATCCTGGTCTATTGGGACAACGGATTCGCCAAGTACGAGTGGCGTAGCAGCAGCGCCATCAAGACGCGGGCACGTATCCGGCGCACGGATGACCCGCAAGAACCGTTGCCGGAAACGCTGGCCGCTGACCCAGATATTGCGCAAGAATGGAACGGCATCGACATGCCGGCCGACGTATGGTGTCCAGACGAATCCGCCGACATCACGCTGACCGAGTTCAAGCACACGTACAGTGCGCGTGATCGGATCATGTCGCTACTGCTGCTTGAGAGCGCGGCGCCAAGATCATGGGATCGGTCGTGGCAGGACGAGGAAACCGTCGACAGCTTTGACCAATTCGGCTCGCATGGCAGCGGCAGGGCTTGATTGGCATCTGGCGCTCAATCGCTCTGATCTCCGCTAAAACACGTTACGCGGAGCACCCCCTGTCCATAGCATAAGCAGCGTTTTCCACATGAAAGCCTGCCATGCAAATCGACAAACCTTCCTTCTGCGCGAATGCCGACCGGCCGCGCCCTCCCCAACAAGAAATCGCTGACTTGCTCGCCATGGCGATCCTGCGCCTGCGTGCCGAGAAATCAGCGTGTGACTACTCGTCCACACCGGACGTAAAAGATGAGGTTGACCTTGGCTTTTCTGCCCACCAGCGCGTGAATACAAACCTCTATCAAGAAGAAGGAATTCACGCATGACACCACACGCACCACAGCCCCACACCGCCGCCGTTGCCGCCCGGGTCGCACAACTGTCCCACCTGCCCATGGACAACCTCTGGGCTCTATGGGATGAGCATTTTGACGAGCGCCCGAATCACCATCACCGGACTTGGCTCGAATCCCGACTGGCATACAAAATTCAGGAACGCGCGTTCGGTGGCCTGAAAGCTTCTGTGCGCCGCAAGCTCGAAGAAATTGGCGAGACCGGCATCCTGCCGCCCCGATTACGCCGCGATGCTGACCGCCTGCTTCCAGGCACGGTCCTCACCCGCGTCTATGACGACGTGGAGCACAAAGTGACGGTTCGAGGCATGCGCGACTTTGAATATCGCGACCAACGCTTCACGAGCCTCACCGCAGTCGCGAAGGTCATCACCGGCTGCCCATGGTCTGGGCCGATGTTTTTTGGCCTCAAGACCAAGAATAGGGAGGCAGCATGAAAAACCAGCGCAACACACCAGCGCCTGCTGCACTCGCCCCTCGCAAACGCTGCGCGGTTTACACCCGCAAGTCCACCGATGAGGGTCTGGACATGGAGTACAACAGCCTGGAGGCGCAGCGGGATGCAGGGCTTGCCTACGTCGCCAGTCAACGTCACGAAGGCTGGATCGCTTTGCAGGACGGCTATGACGATGGCGGTTTCTCCGGTGGCAACATCGAGCGACCAGGTCTCAGGCGGCTGATGGCTGATATCGACGCCGGCAAGATCGATATCGTGGTCGTCTACAAAATCGATCGTCTGACACGCAACCTGACGGATTTCGCCAAGCTGGTCGAAGTCTTCGATCGACATGACGTCTCCTTTGTCTCCGTCACCCAGCAATTCAATACTGCGACATCAATGGGGCGCCTGATGCTCAACGTGATGTTGTCGTTTGCCCAATTCGAACGGGAAGTCACCGGCGAGCGTATTCGCGACAAAATTGCCGCCAGCAAGGCCAAAGGCATGTGGATGGGTGGTACGCCGCCACTCGGGTACGACGTCGTCGACCGCAAACTTGTGGTGAACGAGCCGGAAGCAGATTTGGTGCGGTCCATCTTCCGACGCTATGGTGAGCATGGCTCGGCCGCAGAGATCGTGCGTGAATTGGAAATCGAGGGGCGGACCACCAAGGCATGGCAAACACAGAATGGTCAATTCCGCGAAGGCCGTCCCATCGATCAGCAGTACCTTTTCAAATTGCTGCGCAACCGGATCTACCTTGGCGAGGTCCAGCACAAAGACAAAAGCTACCCTGGCCAGCACGAAGCCATCATTGATCAAGACACATGGGACCTTGTCCATGCGTTTATTGAGCGCCGCAAACTGGGCCCACGCAAGTCGATCACTCAGCACTCCGCTCTGCTCACGGGGTTGCTCTACGCACCCGATGGACAGCTGATGATCCACAGTTTCACGCGCAAGAAAAGCGGACGCTTGTATCGGTACTACGTGCCGTATCTTCACAAACGCCGTAATGCCGGTGCAACACTCGCGCCTGGCCTCATCGAAATGGGGCCATTGCCGGCAGCCGAGATCGAGACGGCGGTACTGGAGCAGATCCACAAGGCGTTGTGTGCGCCAGAGTTGATGCTGGCGACATGGCGTTCCTGTCAAAAACATCCCAAGGGCGCCAAGCTCGAGGAAGCCCAAGTGGTGGTGGCCATGAAGCGCATTGGCGCCGTGTGGGACCAACTGTTCCCGAAGGAGCAACAGCGGATCACGCAGTTGCTGATCGAGCGGGTGCATCTGCACGAGCGTGGCCTGGATATTCTGTGGCGCGAAGACGGCTGGCTGGGTTTCAGTGACGACATTCACAACCACCCGCTGGTTGAAGAAACCAAGGGTGCAGCCGAGGAGGTATACGCATGAAAAACACCGATACCCCTGTCACCCGCTCGGAGAACAGTCGGCAGCGCAACGTGCGCATCGAGATTGGCCAGGACGTCCGCAACTACATCACTGGGCAGCAGCGCGTGACGATGGTGCCGCTGACGATCAGGCGCAAGCGAAACCACAAGGTGATGACGCCGCCCCCTGGTGAGCATTCGGCCCTTGGTTCTGGTGGCGAGGACATTTCCATGATCCGCGCCTTGGGCAAAGCGTTCTACTGGCAGAAGCTGCTTGATCGAGGCGAATTCGCCACCATCCGGGATCTGTCCAGGTCAATGAAATTGGAGCAGGGCTGGGTCGCCGAAGTGCTGCGCATGACCATGCTGGCGCCGGACATCATCGAAGCCGTCCTCGACGGAAAACAGCCTCGGCATCTCAATTTGCAGACACTGCGTGGACGGCATGAGCCGTTGCCACGGGACTGGGAGGAGCAGCGCAGGCTGTTTGGGTTTTCAGCCTGCGCTTCGCGCTCTTGCGTCAAATGGTTCATTAACAGGCTGCAAAGAGCCCTTTGACTTGTTAGTGAGTCAGCCACTTGACTTTGTCTTGATTCAGCAGGACAATGAACCATGAACGTTGCATAGTCAGTCTTCGCGGTCTATTAATGAGTCTTTTTCATGGTTAAGCCAACCTCTCGCCCCCTCTCTCAGTACAGCCTGAATGCGCTGGCCTTGCTGGGCCAACTCGTGCGTGAAGCACGCTTGGGCAAGGCCATGACCACGATGGATCTGGCGGCCCGGGCTGGCATCTCACGTGCCCTGCTGCAACGCATCGAGCGCGGAGACCCTGGGTGTTCGATTGGCGTGGTGTTCGAGGTGGCCACCCTGTGTGGTGTGCCGCTGTTTGATCAGGAGCAACGGCAGTTGACCACCCATCTGGCACTGCACCGAGAAAAAATGGCCTTGATGCCCAAAGCCGTGCGAACGCGGACCAAGGGGGTGAAAGATGACTTCTGAGAAAGATGCCCAGTATTCAGAAGCCTACGTCTGGATCTGGCTACCCGGCGCTGCTGAGCCTGTGGTGGCCGGCTTGCTCAGCCAACAAGGTGGGGCTTTGGTCTTCAACTACGGTCGCAGTTATCTGGCCCGCCCGGATGCGATCGCCCTCTATGCGCCAGAGTTGCCGCTGCGCCCCGGGGCCCTTGCGCTGCTGCCGGGCTTGAACATGCCCAGCTGCATTCGTGATGCTTCGCCGGATGCATGGGGGCGGCGCGTGCTGATCAACCGCAAATTGGGCATGAAGGGCGGGGATGCCGCCCTGGTTGAATTGGATGAGTTGACCTATTTGCTCGATTCAGGCTCTGACCGGATTGGTGCGCTCGATTTTCAGCAATCCGCGACCCAGTACGTGCCCAGGCACACACAGCAACCCACGCTGGAGGAACTGCTGACGGCTGCCGAGAAAGTTGAGCGGGGTGTGCCACTTTCACCCGAACTGGATCAGGCTTTACTGCACGGCACGTCACTGGGCGGTGCCAGGCCCAAGGCGTTGCTTGAGGATGGCGAGCGCAAATTCATCGCCAAGTTTTCTGCGAGCAATGACCTCTACAGCGTGGTCAAGGCTGAATTCATGGCCATGCGTTTGGCCGACGAGGTGGGGCTCGATGTCGCGCCGGTGCACTTGCGCAAAGCCTTGGGCAAAGATGTCCTGTTGATCGAGCGCTTTGACCGAGTGTGGTCTGACGGCCATTGGCAACGGCGTGCCATGGTGTCTGCGCTGACGATGTTCGAACTCGATGAAATGATGGCGGCCTATGCCAGTTACGAAAAACTGGCCGAGATCATTCGCCACCGCTTCGTCAACCCGAAGGCCACCTTGCGGGAGTTGTTCGCTCGAATCGTCTTCAACATCCTGTGCGGCAACACCGATGACCATGCCCGCAACCATGCGGCATTCTGGGACGGGCACCAACTGGCCTTGACGCCCGCCTACGACATTTGCCCGCAATCGCGATCCGGTCAGCAGGCTTCGCAAGCCATGCTCATCCGTGGCGCAGAGCGGACCAGTCAAGTCGGGGTTTGCATTGCGGCCGCATCGGTGTTCCTGCTGAGCCAGCAAGAGGCTATCCAGATCGTCAACCATCAGGTCAAGACCATTGAGCAGAAATGGCCGTCCATCTGTGAAGAGGCAGCCTTGAGTGAGGTGGACCAGGCGCTGTTCTGGCGACGCCAATTTCTCAATCCTTTCGCTTTTATCAACGCCCCCGACGGCGTGCATGTGCCGTTGCCGGGCTGAAACCGCTCCGATTCATCTTGTAGGAATGAACGGCGAGCCCAGTGCTCGCCGTTTTGCATTCTGGGCCCCATTGGCGAACTGGAAGTTTCCGCTGAGTTCGCCAATCGCTCCCTCGTAAGTTCGCCACCCGAATTCTCCAATGACACCTGTTCCTCAACAGCCTCAAAGGAGAGTCTCATGGCCGCTACGGCAAGCCCCCAAACCCGGTCGTCCTACCCGGCGATCAACACCCTGGCACCTGGCGATCGCCGGGTCCTGAACGAAAACGAGCTGGCACAGCGCTGGGGTGTCAGCCCCAAGACACTGCAACGCTGGCGCAGCGAGGGTCGTGGCCCTCGTTACCTCAAGCTCTCCAAGCGGGTCAGCTATCCGCTGGAAGCCATTCTCGACTTCGAGTACAGCGCGCTGCACGAGTCGACCGCTGAACGCGTGATGGCCTGAGGGAGGTGGTCATGAACGATTTGTCCATCTTCCCAGCCGACATCGCCGAAATGTCGGCCGCCCAACTGGCCAGCCTGCCGACCCAGCAACTCTACGAGGTCGACACCAACCTGGATCAGGCCATCGCCTGGCTCAAGAGCGCACGCACCAAGGTGGATGCTGCCCTGGATCAGCGTTTCGGTGCCCAGGGGCGTGAAGCCCTGCGCGATACCGGACGCGATTTCGGTACCGCCCACCTCAAGGCTGACGGCCTGCACGTGAAGTTCGAGCTGCCCAAGAAGGTGTCCTGGGATCAGAAGAAGCTCAAGGCCATTGCCGAGCGCATCGTCGCTTCCGGAGAAGCCGTCGAGAGCTACCTCGACGTGAAGCTGGCGGTGCCTGAGTCCCGCTACACCAACTGGCCACCGACCCTGCAGCAGCAGTTTGCCGATGCCCGCACGGTGGAGTCTGGTAAGCCAACCCTCACCCTTTCCCTCGATTCGGAGTAACGGCCATGAGCGCAATCATTCCCTTCCAGTTCGAAGCGCACGCCGTGCGCGTCCAGGTCGATGATCAGGGGCAGCCGTGGTTTAACGCCACTGATGTCTGCGATGCCCTGGAGATGGGCAATCCGTCGCAGGTGATCAAATCCCACGTCGACGCAGAGGATCTCCAGAAATTGGAGACCCTCACGGCAGGCGGTCGCCAGCGCCAGAACCACGTCAATGAATCGGGCCTGTACGCCCTGATCCTCGGTAGCACCAAGGATGCCGCCAAGCGCTTCAAGCGCTGGGTAACCCGCGAGGTTTTGCCTTCGATCCGCAAGACTGGCAGCTACGCAGTTCCCGGTGCCATTGCCAACCTGCCAGCACCCACCCAGGACCGTGTCACCGCATTACTCCTGATTGGCGAAGCCGTGGCCAAAGTGCCCGGGGTGAAGAGCGGCATCGCCATGGCAGCCACGCTCACCTGCATCCAGGAAAACACTGGCCTCGCCGTCGAGACCTTGCGTCGGACGCTGCCTGCGGCCAATGAACCCATCTGCTCGCTCAATGCGTCTCAACTCGGAAAACTTGCCAACTTGTCAGCCAAGACCACCAATCTGCGTCTGGCCGCCCTGGGTCTGCAGTACCGCAACGATCGCGATGAATGGGAGCTGACTGACGCTGGTGAAGCCTTGGCTGAGGCCATGCCGTATTCCAGAAATGGTCACAGTGGCTACCAGATCCTCTGGAACCCGATAGTGGTTGAGCAACTGCGGGAGGTGGCGTGATGGCACTCCCAATCATCTCCGCCTCACAGCGCTTGGCAGAAAAGCAAGGGGTCAAGCTGGTGCTGCTGGGCAAGTCCGGCATCGGCAAAACCACCCAGCTCAAGACCCTGCCTGAGGACCGCACGCTGTTCGTCGATTTGGAGGCCGGCGATCTCGCGGTCAAGGACTGGCATGGCGACTGCGTGCGTCCCGCCACCTGGCCCGAGTTCCGCGATCTGGTTGTCTTTCTGGCGGGCCCTAACCCAGCACTGCCGGCAGACGCGCCGTATTCCAAGGCTCATTTCGACCATGTGTGCGAGCGCTACGGTGACCCGGCCCAACTGGCCAAGTACGACACCTACTTCGTCGACAGCATCACGGTGCTGGCACGCCTGGCACTGATCTGGGCCAAGGTCCAGCCGCAGGCGCTGTCCGAACGTACGGGCAAGCCTGACACCCGCGGGGCCTATGGCCTCCTGGGTCAAGAAATGCTCACCGCATTGACCCACCTGCAGCACGCCCGGGGCAAGCACGTGGTGTTCGTCGCCATCCTCGACGAGAAGCTCGACGATTTCAACCGCAAGGTGTTCGTGCCGCAGATCGAGGGCTCCAAGACCGCCGCCGAACTGCCTGGCATCGTCGACGAGGTGGTGACGCTGGCCGAGATCAAGGCTGAGGATGGCAGCAGCTACCGCGCCTTCATCACCCAAACGCTCAACCCCTACGGCTACCCCGCCAAGGACCGCTCCGGCCAGCTCGATCTGCAGGAGCCGCCCAACCTGCGCGCGCTCATCGACAAGTGCGCCGCCGCCACCCGTCCATCCCATCCGGTTTTCACATCCCAAACACCCAAGGAGTAATTCATGTCCGCCTGGAACGATTTCAACGACGCTGAACAGCAGCAATCCTTCGACCTCATCCCCAAAGGCACCGTGGCCAAGGTCCGCATGACCGTCAAGCCCGGTGGATACGACGATCCGAGCCAAGGCTGGGTGGGCGGTTACGCCACCCAGAGCTTTGAGACCGGCAGCATCTTCTTGGCCTGCGAGTTCGTGGTCCTCGAGGGTGAATTTGCCAAACGCAAGCTCTGGTCCAACATCGGCCTTCAAAGCCCCAAGGGTCCGACCTGGGGCAACATGGGCCGCACCTTCGTGCGCGCTGCACTGAACTCGGCCCGCAACGTCCGCCCCGATGACAACTCGCCGCAGGCCGCTGCCGCTCGCCGTATCCAGGGCTTTCATGAACTCGATGGCCTGGAGTTCATCGCCCGCATCGACATTGAAAAAGACGGTCGTGGCGAATTGAAGAACGTGGTCAAGATGGCCGTCGAGCCGGGCGAGCCTGAGTACTCGGCCCTGATGGCTGGCGCAGGGTTCATCCCCAACCGCACCGTCGGGACCCCGACCGCAGTCCCACCCGCACATCCATCCACGGTCCCAACCACAGTCCCGCCCGCGGCGGCTGGGCGCCCGGCAGTGTCCGGCAAGCCGGCCTGGGCGCAGTGAGGGGGGTGAATGAAATGCTGGGTCTGTTCCCGACAGGCCCGGGGGTACGGTCATACCGACAACCGGCATGGCATCGGCAACCCCCGGCGCTACCCCATCGATTGGGTGTTTTGTTCCCGCCGCTGCCAGGACGCGTTCCATCGCATGTACGGCCACTGGGCGGATGGCCAGAAGTTCGGCAAGGAGGTCAAGATGATCGACGCCTCTGACATCGAACGCGCCGCCATGCGCCAGTGCCTCAAAGCCTTCGGCGAGGCTGCCGGTGCGATCGGCTTTGCCAAACCCCTGGGTGACTACTCCGAGGCCGAAGCCCTGCAGGTGATCGACGCCATCGTCACTGGCTACACGGATGCCATGGCCGCCCACCACGAGGCCAGCAAGTACCCCCCGGTGCGCGGCATGCCACCCGCCCCGGATCCGCTGGCCCACCCGTTCGCCGACATGGAGGACGACTTGCCATGGGAAGAACCGCAGGGGGCGAAGCCATGATGGACTTCAACTCTTCGGCCAGCGTCTCAGGCCAGTTCACCGAACTGATCGACGCCGGCATGCAGCGCAGCCGGGAGGCTGAGCCAGGTCGTGACTACCTCGGTGCCTCGCGACTGGGCGTGGCCTGCGAGCGGGCGCTTCAATACGAGTTCGCCAAGGCCCCCATCGACAGTGGCCGTCACTTGGAGGGGCGCATGCTGCGCATCTTCGAGCGTGGCCATGTGATGGAGGACTGCATGGTCAGCTGGCTGCGCGAGGCCGGGTTTGATCTGCGCACCCGCAAGGCAGACGGAAACCAGTTTGGCTTCTCGGCTGCCGATGGGCGCCTCAAGGGCCACGTCGATGGCGTGATCGTCGGTGGCCCCGAGGGCTTTGCATATCCCGCCCTTTGGGAGTGCAAGTGTCTGGGCAACAAATCCTGGCGAGACCTCGACAAACACAAGCTGGCTGTCTCCAAGCCCGTCTACGCGGCGCAAGTCGCGATCTACCAAGCCTATCTCGAACTGCACGAGCATCCGGCCATCTTCACGGCGATCAACGCCGACACCATGGAGATCTACACCGAACTCGTGCCCTTTGATCCTGTGCTTGCGCAGCGCATGTCGGACCGGGCCGTCAAGGTCATCACCGCCACCGAGGCAGGTGAGTTGCTGCCTCGCAGCTTCAACGACTCGACCCACTTCGAATGCCGCATGTGCGCCTGGCAGGACCGTTGCTGGAGGAACCCCACATGAACACCCCATCCATGAACGACGTCCTGGGTGAACGTCTTATCGATTCCAGGGAGGCGGCGCACCGCCTGAATATTCCGACCTACCTGCTGACCCACCCGAAGGAGCGCGAGCGCCTGCTGGTACCGCACTACCGGGTGGGAAAGCTGGTGCGATTCAAGCTCGAGGAGCTGATCAACTGGCTGGAGCGGCAAGGAGGCGCAACGCATGCTTGACTTCAATGACGCCCCAGCTGCATTGCCATCCGGTCCTGACGCCACACGTGAGTCAATTCGTGCCGATCTGGTCGCCCGTTTGGACTCTCTCCTGGCCACGCTGTTTCCCGCAGGAAAAAAGCGCAGGGGCAAATTCCTCATCGGCGATGTGCTGGGCAGCCCCGGCGACAGTCTGGAGGTCGTTCTCGATGGCGAGAAGGCCGGGCTGTGGACCGACCGCGCAACCGGTGACGGTGGCGACATCTTCGACCTGATTGCGGCTCATCTCGGCGCCAATGCGCACACCGATTTCCCCCGGGTGATGCAACACGCGGCTGACCTGCTCGGTCAAGCGTCTGCGACCCCGTCCCGCAAGGCCAAGAAGAAAGAGGCTCCGGTCGACGAGCTGGGTCCGGCCACCGCCAAGTGGGACTATCTCGATGCAGCAGGTCAATTGATCGCCATCGTTTACCGCTACGACCCGCCTGGGGGCAAGAAGGAGTTTCGGCCCTGGGATGTCCGGCGCCGGAAGATGGCACCACCGGACCCCAGGCCGCTCTACAACCAGCCAGGGATGAAGGACGCAGCTCAAGTCATCCTCGTTGAGGGCGAGAAATGCGCACAGGCGCTGATCGGCGCTGGCGTCACCGCCACGACAGCCATGCACGGCGCCAACGCCCCGGTCGACAAAACCGACTGGTCGCCCCTGTCTGGCAAGGCCGTGCTGATTTGGCCGGACCGTGACAAGCCGGGCTGGGAATACGCAGCGCAAGCTGCGCAGACCATCTTGTCAGCCGGTGCGAAGTCCTGTCACGTGCTCTATCCCCCAGAAGATGCCGCCGAAGGGTGGGACGCGGCCGATGCCATCGCGGAAGGTTTCGATATCGCGACCTTTCTCAGCCACGGGCCGCGTCTGCAGATGCACGACATCACAGATGACGCCGAGCCGGCCGTCAGCAGCGATGAATCGGTGTGGGGCACAGAGGATGCGCTGGCGCTGGCCTTCACCCGCCGGTATCACCGCGACTGGCGATACGTGGCGACCTGGGGGCGCTGGTTGGTGTGGGACGGTCATCGCTGGCGTAACGAAGACACCTTGGCCGCCACCGACCTGATCCGCAGCGTTTGTCGCCACGCGGCCGTTCACGCGGATAACCCCAAGGTCGCTGCCAAGCTGGCCAGCTCCGGAACAGTCAGTGGTGTGGAGCGCTTGGCGCGCACCGACCGCAGGCATGCGGCGACGACCGATGAGTGGGATGCAGATCCCTGGCTGCTCAACACCCCAGGCGGTGTGGTCGACCTCAAAACGGGCCGCACACGTGCCAACGAACGAGTCGACCGGATGACCAAGATCACCACGGCCAGGCCACAGGGACTGTGCCCGCAGTGGACGGCGTTTCTGGCGAACATCACCGGTGGCGACGACGAACTGCAGGCCTACCTCCAAAGGATGGTGGGGTACTGCCTGACCGGTGCGACGAGCGCCCACGCGCTGTTCTTTCTGTACGGCACGGGTGCCAACGGCAAGAGCGTCTTTGCCAATGTGATCAGCACCATCCTGGGTGACTATGCCGCCACCGCGTCAATGGACACCTTTGTCGAAACGCGTGGCGACAGGCATCCGACCGATCTGGCAGGCCTGCGCGGGGCGCGCTTTGTGACGGCCATTGAGACCGAACAGGGCCGGCGCTTGAACGAGTCCAAGGTCAAAGCCATCACGGGTGGCGACAAGATTTCTGCGCGCTTCATGCACAAGGACTTCTTCGAGTACACGCCGCAATTCAAGCCGGTGATCGTGGGCAACCACAAGCCTGCCATTCGCAACATTGATGAGGCGATGCGGCGACGGCTGCACATGATTCCCTTCACGGTGACGATCCCGCCAGAAAGACGTGATCCGCGTTTGACGGAAAAGCTGCTGGCCGAACGCGACGGCATCCTCGCCTGGGCGGTGGCCGGGTGCCTGGCATGGCAGCGATCTGGCCTGCAGCCACCTGCCTGCGTACAGGCGGCGACGGCGGAGTACTTCGATTCCGAAGACGCACTCGGTCGATGGCTTGACGAACGCTGCGTGCGCACCGCCAACGCCAAGTCGCTGACGGCCGAGCTGTTCACCGACTGGAAGCAGTGGGCCGAAGCGGCGGGTGAATTCATTGGCACCCAGCGCCGGTTCTCCGATTTGCTCATCACGCGTGGGCTGGAGAAATGGCGCAACAGCATGGGCGTGCGCGGGTTTCAGAGCATCGGCCTCAAACAGCCGCACACACCCGCTTACACCCCCTATTCGGACAACTGACCCCCATGAAAACCATCGCGCCCGACGCATCTGACATGGCTGAACGTAACTTCTCTACGCGTGTGCGCGCGCGTCACGAAGAGAGTTATGTGTTGCTGCGTCCGATGTGTCAGGCCGAGCACGACAGGACTGACGACATGAACACAACGACCATCCTCGCCCTCGACTTAGGCACCACCACGGGCTGGGCACTGGCCTGCCGCGATGGCAGTATCAGCAGTGGCAGCCAATCTTTCAAACCCCAACGCTTCGAAGGCGGCGGCATGCGCTTTCTGCGGTTCAAACGCTGGCTCACCGACATCAAGCAGTGCAACGACGGCATTGACCAGGTGGTCTTCGAAGAGGTCCGCCGCCACGTCGGTGTTGACGCAGCCCACGCCTACGGCGGCTTCATGGGCCAGCTGACTGCCTGGTGTGAGCACCACCAGATTCCCTACCAGGGCATTCCGGTCGGCACGATCAAGAAGCACGCCACCGGCAAGGGCAACGCCAGCAAGGACGAGATGGTGGCATCCGTCCGTGCCCGTGGCCATGCACCGGCCGATGACAACGAGGCTGACGCCATCGCCTTGCTGTACCTGGCTCGTGAAATGGCCACGGAGGGGGTGTGACATGAAAGTGCCCCAATACCGCTACCGCTGCCCCCTGGGCAACCTGCAGCCCACCACGCCGGACCTGGACGCCGTCAAGCGCGATGGCTGGCGCAACGACCACATCCTGATGGTGTCCGAACAGGACGAACGGCTCGACTGGGTGGAGAAACAGTTCGTGCGCAGGCTGGGTGAACGTCTTTACGGGGATGGAGATAAGCGTCATGGCTGAGACCCGAACCGAATGGACTGTGGACGAGGTGGCCGCCCGGTTTGCAGAGGCTGCCGAGACCGCACACAAGTTGCCCCGGGTCAGACCAGGCGGCTACTTCAACCCCTGGATGACGCTTGCCATGCAGGTGCCCGAACGCTACCCCGATCCCGAGCGCCTGTACCGGCCCATGCCGCCCAGCCCGCAAGCGGTGGAGCGGATGCTCGAGACCATGCGCTGGGTGCAATGGCTGGAGGTGGAGCAGCGGCACCTGGTCTGGATGCGCGCCAACCGCTACGAGTGGCAGCAGATCGGCAGGCGCTTCGCCTGCGACCGGAACACGGCCTCACGGCGCTGGCACCGGGTCATGGAGCTGGTGGCGTTCCGGCTCAACTCCGGCTGATGAGGTGGCAAAACGTGGGGAAATGTCCGATAATGTGGGTGCCTCGCATCTGATCGGGGTACCCAACAGGATAAATTCATGAAACCCGCCGCTTTTAAAGCAACGCCCCGCCTGGATGCGGATGCGAGCCGAGCCTTGCTCAAGGTCGTCGGTCGGGTGAATCTGTCCGAAAAGCGTCGCTCTGAGCTAGCCTCCTATGCCGAGGCTGCTCGTCAAGCATTCGCACGGCCATTGCCCATCAAGGTGAATGGCCGTTGATGCCAGCAAAATCTCTCTTCGGCACATACAGGATGTTGAAGACGAGGTATTGAAGCAGTTCTCGTGTGGTCGTTCGCAACTGGACGAATTCCTTCACGACGATGCTCGCGATTACGACAAGCACGGACTGACCAACACCGTCGTTGTATTCCACGCAGACGTTGCTGTCCCCATCGGATATTTCAGCCTGACAGCAGACTCGGTTCACTTGAGCAGCGGGGAGCGTACCGACCTGGGCTTGCCATTCGACGCACCAATCAGCTTTTACCCGGCAGTCAAACTGACCAAGCTGGCTGTGATCGAATCGATGCAAAGCATAGGTGTCGGTGAATACCTCATTGACCTGATTTGCGGTATCGCCTCCTCAGCGCCCTTTGCTGTTCGGTTGATCACGGTAGATGCGGTCAATCTTGAACGGGTGCTGTCGTTTTACGAGCGAGTAGGGTTCATGGAGAGTCTTTCCGAAAAGAAGGAACGTGGGTCACAAAAGATTCGTGAAACCATTTTGATGTTCAAGGACCTTTATCAGTGAATTTGCGAGGCCAGTCGATGGATGCTGTGAATTCTCAATCCTTGCGGTCTGCCGTCGATCAAGGCCTTGAGAGTGGTGATGTGCGTTCGGCAGCTCAAGTGCTTGACCGACTTGAGGCGAAATACGCGGCACGGGTCGGTTCTCAAAAGTTGATCGACGCTATCACTGCAGACAACCTGCATGAAGAGGCTAGCTTTGGTAGGCCAAACGGCAAGGAAAGACTTTGACCCGTTTCCAGTGTCGCTGCATCCAAAAGTGTTTTGGCGTGTTTTGACGTGGTTGCCGGTAATGCCTGCGGTTAATGCGTGTCAGAGCGAAGAATGTGCCCAGATCCGAATGCAGCATGAAGGCCCATTTCGGCGTACAGTTTCAGCTATGGTCAGGACAGAAGTGCAGCAATGCATGAGCGGCTCAAAAACACCTCGCACCTGAGGAAATCAACGGGTCCTTCCTGGCCAAAACGGTATGCGGGGGGCAACAGCGCGAGACTTCGATAGCGTCTGCCCTGAAAAACAGGTTACCACCCGGCCAGGTTACCGGCCTGTGGTTACCACCGCCCCTGACAGTTACCACCCCCTGAATATTTCCAACCCGCCTGGCGGCAACGCTTGGCGGGTTTTTCAATTCCATGACGCCCAACCTGCAGATCGAATACCGGCCGATCGATGCGCTGCTGCCGTACGCGCGCAATCCGCGCACGCATGCGCCAGCCCAGATCGCCAAGATTGCGGCCAGCATCGTGGAATTTGGCTGGACGCAACCCATCCTGGTCGATGGCGACAACGGCATCATTGCCGGCCACGGACGCCTCGCGGCTGCGCGCAAGCTGGAGTTGCCCGAGGCCCCAGTTATTGAGCTGGGACACCTCACCCCGGCGCAAAAACGCGCCTACGTGATCGCCGATAACCGCCTGGCACTGGACGCGGGTTGGGATGACGAGTTGCTGGCGCTTGAACTGGCCGAGTTATCTGAGGCCGGATACGACCTGCTGCTCACCGGATTCGACGATGACGAGCTCGCCAAGATGCTGGCCGACTTGGGTAATGCTGAAGGCAGCGAGTCTGGAGATGAGCCGGATGCCGATGAAGAAAACGACGTTCCCGAACCACCCAAGCAGCCTATCTCTCGCCCGGGCGATGTCTGGCAGTTGGGCTCGCACCGCCTGATCTGCGGCGACGCGTCCGATCCATCGGTGATCGCCACCCTGATGCAGGGCGAGCAGGCCAGCCTGTGTTTCACCTCGCCGCCCTATGGCAACCAGCGCAACTACACGTCCGGCGGCATTGCCGACTGGGATGGCCTGATGCGCGGCGTGTTCGCGCAAGTGCCCATGGCCGCCGATGGCCAGGTGCTGGTCAACCTCGGCCTGATCCACCGCGACAACGAGTTCATCCCGTATTGGGACGTATGGCTTGACTGGATGCGCAGCCAAGGCTGGCGGCGATTTGCCTGGTACGTCTGGGACCAGGGACCAGGGATGCCCGGCGACTGGCAGGGGCGCCTGGCGCCGAGCTTTGAATTCATTTTCCACTTCAACCGGCAAACGCGCAAACCCAACAAGACCGTGCCTTGCAAGTTTGCCGGCCAGGAGACCCACCTGCGCGCCGACGGATCCTCAACCGCCATGCGCGGCAAGGATGGCCAGGTCAACGGCTGGACCGCTGCCGGTCAACCGACCCAGGACCACCGCATCCCCGACTCGGTCATACGGGTCATGCGCCACAAGGGAAAGATCGGCAAGGACATCGATCACCCGGCCGTCTTTCCGGTAACGCTGCCGGTGGAGGTCATTGAGGCGTACACCGATGACGGCGAGATCGTGTTTGAGCCCTTTGGCGGAAGCGGCACCACGCTGATGGCCGCCCAGCGGACAGGGCGTATTGGCCGCACGGTGGAGATCGCACCCGAGTACGTCGACGTGGCGCTGATCCGTTTCCAACAGAACTTCCCTGGCGTGCCGGTCACCTTGGCCGCCACCGGAGAACCCTTTGAGATCGTCGCCGAGCAACGCAAAACCGAGTGCCGACAAGAGAGCGAACATGCAACTGTCTGAACATTTCGAACTGGCCGAGTTTCTGGTCTCAGAAACAGCGGCTCGCCGTGGCATTGCCAACGAGCCCACACCCGAGGTCATCGAGAACTTGCGTCGGCTGTGTCAGTCGGTACTGCAGCCGCTGCGCATGCACCTCAAACGCCCGGTGGTGATCACCTCCGGCTACCGGTCGCCGGCATTGAATCGCGCGATCGGCGGCAGTCCGACCAGTCACCACATGCAAGGGCGTGCCGCTGACCTCGTCGTGCCAGGTATGACGCCGTTGGCCGTGTGCCAGGCCGCCCACCAGTTGAAGCTGCCCTGCGTGCAGATCATTCACGAGTTCGGGCGTTGGACCCATCTGGCAGTGGCGATCTCAAATGAGCGCACCCAGTTGCTCACGGCCAAGCTGGCGCAGGGCAAGACCGTCTATGAAACGGGGTTGGTCCATGTCTGAACCCTGGCTCTCTACCCACATCGAACGCTGGCCCACCGAGAAACTGGTGCCCTACGCCCGCAACGCCCGTACCCACTCCGAGGAGCAGGTGGCGCAGATTGCCGCCTCCATCGTCGAGTTCGGTTTCACCAATCCGATCCTGGCGGGGTCTGATGGCGTGATCGTCGCCGGTCACGGACGGTTGGCCGCTGCGCAAAAGCTGGGCCTGGACACCGTGCCCGTGGTCGTGCTCGATCACCTGACGCCCACCCAGCGCCGAGCCCTCATCATTGCGGACAACCGCATCGCAGAAAACGCTGGCTGGGACGAGACCATGCTTCGCATCGAATTGCAGTCACTGCAGGAAGATGGCTTCAACCTGGACATCACCGGATTTGACGCCGATGCCTTGGCCGAGATCATGGCGGGCGAAGAGACCACGGTCGATGGCCAGACGGATGACGATGCGGTGCCCGAAGTGTCGGCCACTCCCATCTCCCGCCTGGGTGATGTTTGGGAGCTGGGCAAGCACCGGCTGGTGTGCAGCGATGCCACCGACCCCGAGAGCTACGAACTGCTGATGGCCGATGGCCTGGCCGACATGGTTTTCACCGATCCACCGTACAACGTGGACTACGCCAACAGCGCCAAGGACAAGATGCGCGGCAAGGACCGCCCGATCCTGAACGACAACTTGGGCGATGGTTTTTACGACTTCCTGCTGGCAGCCATGACGCCGATGCTGGAGCGCTGTAGCGGAGCCGTCTATGTGGCCATGTCATCCAGCGAACTCGACACGCTGCAGTCTGCGTTCCGCGCTGCCGGTGGCAAATGGTCCACCTTCATCATCTGGGCCAAGAACACCTTCACGCTCGGCCGCGCCGACTACCAACGCCAGTACGAGCCTATCCTTTACGGCTGGCCCGAAGGCCAGAACCGGCACTGGTGCGGGGATCGTGACCAGGGCGACGTGTGGAACATCAAGAAGCCGCAGAAAAACGACCTGCACCCGACCATGAAGCCGGTGGAGTTGGTCGAGCGCGCGATCCGCAATTCCAGCCGGCCAGGCGACATCGTGCTCGACCCGTTCGGCGGCTCTGGCACCACCCTCATCGCCGCAGAAAAAACCGGTCGCATCGGCTGGCTGATCGAGCTCGACCCCAAGTACGTGGATGTGATCGTGCGCCGCTGGCAGGACTGGAGTGGGCAGGAAGCCTACCGGGAAGCTGACGCGGTCAAGTTCAATGATCTGGCGGCAGTGGCTAGCGCAGGGGGCACAGTAAACACAGAGGAGGCCGCTGCATGAAGCAGTCGCGCCTGATGTCCATGGTGGAGTCGCTCGCCTATGTGCTGGTGGGTTATGTCGTGGCGGTGGCCACGCAGATGGCGGTGTTCCCGCTGTTCGGCCTGGCCGTGACCGTCACCGAAAACCTGCTGATCGGCTTGATCTTCACGGCCGTCTCGATCGTTCGGGGCTACGCATTGCGCCGGGGCTTTGAAGCCCTGCGTGTGCGACAGTCGGTCCAAACGTTAGACGCAAGTGCGGTGAATTCACTCCATTAGATACGCAACAAATGCGGTGATTGTCTTGACCTTGCGGCGAAAGTCGCCCACAATCACCGCATGAAAAGCGAAGATAAGCGGTACGTCTGGCAACTCCACGACTGGCCGCACTGGTCGTATGACCGCAAACGGTTGGCACCACTGCTGGCCCAAGTGCATCGGGCACAGGGTCATCTGTTGGGACGCATGCACGATCTGGGTTTGGATTTGCGAGACCAGGCTACGCTGCGCGTTTTGACCGAGGACGTGCTCAAGACCAGCGAGATCGAAGGCGAGAAGCTCAACCCCGATTCGGTCCGCTCATCGATCGCCCGCAGGTTGGGTGTTGAAATCGGTGCCCTGGCACCGACAGACCGCCAGGTGGACGGCGTGGTGGACATGGTGCTCGACGCCACCCAGCGGCACAACACACTCCTGACGGCTGAACGTTTGTTTGGCTGGCACGCGGCCATGTTCCCCACCGGCTACAGCAGTCTCACCAAAATCCGCGTCGGCCAATGGCGCGACGATGCCCAGGGACCCATGCAAGTGGTCTCAGGGCCGATCCATCGCCAGAAGGTTCATTACGAAGCGCCACCAGCCCACTTGCTGGATGCTGAAATGCTGGACTTCCTGAACTGGTTCAACGTGGACCAGCATGACGACCCAGTGATCAAAGCCGGGCTGGCGCACCTGTGGTTTGTCACCATCCATCCGTTTGAAGACGGCAATGGCCGTATCGCACGGGCGGTGGGCGACATGGCGCTGGCACGTGCCGAGCAGTCGGCACAGCGCTACTACAGCCTGTCGGCCCAGATACAGCGCGAGCGCAACGATTACTACGACCGCCTAGAGGCCACCCAGAAGGGGAGCCTGGATGTCACCGATTGGCTTGAGTGGTTTCTGGCCTGCTTGCTTCGGGCCGTTCAAGGGGCCGAGCAAACGCTGGCGCAGGTGTTGGCCAAGGCAAGGTTCTGGCAACACTGGGCGGGTGTGCCGATGAACGATCGGCAGATCAAGCTGCTCAACAAGTTGCTTGATGGCTTCGATGGCAAGCTGACCAGCAGCAAGTGGGCGGCAATTGGCAAGTGCTCGCAAGATACGGCACTGCGCGACATCTCCGACTTGGTGGAGCGCGGGGTGTTGAAAAAGTCCGACGCCAGCGGTCGCAGCACCCGTTATGAATTGACGCCGGTTGGTGACCGAGCCTGATCGCCACCATGTTCACGCTTCACTGCACCCAAAAATTGCTCGATCGGATGGGGCATCCGGTTGGTACGCCCGTACCTGCATCGCCGCGTCTGGGGAACTGGTACGCAACGGCCCTGTTCTGGAAGCCGCAAATGGCGCTGCTGGTGAACGAGCGAACGCTGCTGCCTGTGATGATGCCTCTGGCACCGGCAGCTACATTGGCCCAGCGATTTCCTAGGGCGTTGAAGGAGATACTACAAGCGCTGAACTTGCCCGTTGAATTCATCGATGCGGAAATCGGGGGCATGAACGAGGTGGTTTATGCCAAGACATCGAACCGCAGTGTGGTTGGCATGATGAATGAATTTGCGTTCCTCGTCGAGGCTTTCCGAGATCGCGGCGGTCTCCTCGATCCACTGGCGTTGTCGCTGAAACTGGCTGCTGTGCCTTGTGGGCCACTGCGCAAGGGCGCTGGATCCCCAGACAGAGCGGTTCGTGAGTTGGTGGCTGGCGGCGACGTTCATTGATTGGATCCTGTCAGTCGGCCAGGGCCTCTTCGACAATCTCGCAGTGAATCACAAAGCCCGTCAGGTAAGGCAAGCCCTTGGGAATCCCGTGCTGCTTGCTGGTCAGGCGGCCGATGGTCCAACCCATCCAGCGTTGGGTGGCGGCGTGGATCGCCTCCTGCAGGTCCGATCCGGCGTGCAGGCCGTTGAGCACATCGTCGGCAAAGTGGCGACCGTGGCGGCTGTCCAGGAAGGCGCGCACCGATTCGAGGGGCTGGAGGGTGGCGTCCGAAATCGCCGTCATCGCGATGGGCCAGGCGGCTTCGGCGTGCTCGCCGAGGGTCCCAAATAGGCCCCACGACTCATTTTGCGTTGCGGGGATTTTTGCTTGCTGGGTGGTGGGCATCGTCGGCTCCGTTTCTGTGTGTGCGATGACTCCATTGACGCGCTGTAGAGCACAGAAGCCAAGGCTTTCTCGATCATTTTTTGAGAGCGTGATCATTTTGCGACGCTGGCCAGTTCGGCCTGCGCGTTGGCGATCAGGTCCAGGCGCAGGTTGGGCGTGATGTTGCAGGCCAGGGCGTTGAGCGCCCAGTTCATCACCTGCGATTTGTCGTGCGGCGTCTCGGCCGTGTCGAGCCGCTCGATGTAATGGTCCAACTCGCGCAGACTACGCTCCAGGGTGGATCGGGCGGTGAGCAAGGCATCTTTAGCCTTTTGCTCGGTCATTTGGCGCATCAGGGTGTCGAGGTCGAGGGTCATGGTGGGGCTCCTTCAATCGTTGGGCGATGACCCCATTGACGCGCTGCTGCGATGCAAAGCCAAGGCTTTGATGGAAGAAGATGAACAGCGTGGCGGCAGAGCCACTAGCCCAGGCGGGCCGCGTAGCGGGCGTAGTCGCCGCCAGACGGATCGACGTACAGGAACGGGCGACCGGGAGCATGGACTTCCACGCACAGGCGCCCATTGCCCACGTACCCGCCTTTGCCCGCCAGCCAGTCGCGCGAGACCAGCAGGTTGTCGGCAAAGCCATCGAATTCCTCGGGTGTCATGGTCCGGGTCTCGGTGACGTAGACGAGGTAGTCGCCGCTGGCGCTCATGTCCTTGAGGTTCTCGGGCTTGCGCGCAAAGGGCAGTCGGATCCCGAGTTGCTCGACTTGAATCTCCTGGCCCTCCCACTGGAGGGTCAAGGGGGTGCGTTCAATGGTGATGGATATGCTGGACATGACGGGCCTTTCTGGTTTGATTGGGGACTTGGTTGGTTGCTTGGTACTTGGGGCTGGCGACCTTGGCCTGCAAGGCTTCGACGCCGGCCAGCGCCAGGGTGAGCACGGCGTTGTGAAACGCCGCCTCGGCCAAACAGGGCGCAAGCCGCGCGTCTTCGAGCAGGCTGTCGATGCTTGGCGCCACCTTGGCCCGCATCGCAGCACACACCGCCTCCTGGCGCGCCGGGCTGGCGGTTTTGATTTCGGGGCACAGGCTGATCAGGGTGCGAAACGCCTGGTCGGCCAGGCGCTGCCCCAGTTCGTCAATCCGCGCCAAGTTGGGGCGGGCGTTCATGCGGCCTCCGAATCGGTATCGGTGTCTGCGGACACGGACTCGATGCGGTACACCCGCTGACCGCCGGCCTCCTTGGCTGATGTGATGGTCAGCCCAAGGCGCTTCTTGAGCGTGCCGGCCAGGGTTCCGCGCACGGTGTGCTGCTGCCAGCCGGTGGCCACCATGATCTGCGCGATGGTGGCGCCCTCGGGGCGCTGCAGCAGGCCAATGACCAGGGCCTGTTTGCTGTCGGCGCGGGTGCGAACCGGCTTGCCCTGGGCGGGCTGCTGCCAAATGGCCTCCCCAGTCATCCTTTTGAACGAAACCTACACCGAACACTTTCTCCCTGAGGTTGGTCGTGCGGCCATCGAATGCCTGGAGGCAACCGGACACAAGGTTACACTTGCAACAATGAAAGAAAGCCCGCGTATCGCCATCTCCCAAGAGCTATTGGATCAGGCCAAGGTGCAAGGGCAACAATTATTTGCCTGGCTGGATGCCATGCAGCGAGAGGTGCCTATCATCGTATGCGAACCCAGCAGCGCGAGTGCCTTGATCCAGGACCTACCTGATCTTGTGGGCAATGTCGAGCACGCCAATCGGGTCGTAATGCTGGATCGTTTTCTCGAAGAGGGGATAGCCGCAAGCAGATTCCACTTGCCATTGCAACAAACCCGGTGCCGATTCGTCACCCATACCCACTGCCATCAAAGACACATGGACGGCGGGCGTTACACTCAAAGGCTGCTTTCCCGTATACCCGGGGCCATGATCGTTGACACGCAAGCCGGATGCTGTGGCATGGCCGGTAGCTTTGGGTATGAAATAGAGCACACCGACATTTCTAAGGTAATTGCCGGGCAACGATTGCTGTCGCGCTTAAATAAAGAGCCGGAAGATGCCATCGTGGTGACGAACGGATTCTTGTGCCGCCACCAGATACATGATCTAACTCCGCGTAGACCAATGCATATTGCCGAGGTGATACGGACATTTTTAGACATAAGTTAGTAGGGAGGGAAATCGTGAGCATACTTGATACAGGCATCCGTAATGTGCGAAATGTGTTGCGTTATACCGTGGGGCGAGGCGGGCTTGCTGAACTGCCCAATCTACTTGAATCCCATCGTGGCCATCAAAATGGTCCAGCCGTATTCTTTGTTGATGAGTTTTTCAGAACACGACCGGATATTCTGGAAAAATTAGGTATTTTAGCCAGTGATGAGACGGTGTTTGTGCCGACCGCCGATGAACCAACAACGGCTGCTATCGACATGATTCTGGCCGATTTGCGTGAAATAGGGATTAGGTCTCCCTGCGCTATCGTCGGCATGGGCGGCGGCATTACCATGGATGTGGCCAAAGCGGTCTCCAATCTCTATACAAATCCAGGGAGGGCGGAGGAATATCAAGGTTGGGATCTCGTTAAGCTGCCGGGCATCTACAAGATAGCGATCCCGACACTGTCTGGAACGGGGGCAGAGGCTACTCGAACCTGTGTCATGACCAACAAGCGTAGCGGCCTCAAGCTTGGGATGAACAGTGATCACACGGTTTATGACCAAATCGTAATGGATCCTGATCTGACGGCCACCGTCCCCAGAAGCCAATACTTTTACACAGGTATGGATGCTTACATCCATTGTGTAGAGGCATTGACTGGAAATTATCGAAATGCCATCGGTGATGCTTTTTCTCGGGAAACGATCAACATCTGCCGCCAGGTTTTTCTTGAAGGTGACATGATGACCCCCTTGAACCGAGAGCGCCTGATGGTAGCGTCCTATCTTGGCGGTTGTGCCATTGCCACGAGTTATGTTGGGGTCGTTCATCCATTCTCCGCAGGCCTGAGCGTCGTCCTAGGGCTGCATCATTGCTTGGCCAATTGCATTGTCATGCGCGCCATGGAGCCGTATTACCCGCGAGAGTATGAGGACTTCTGGAAAATGGCCGAGGTGCAAGGTGTCGAAATACCAAAGGGCGTATGTCGCGACTTGAGCGATGAGCAGTACGAGCAACTCTATGCCTCGACTGTCATCCATCAAAAACCACTAACCAACGCGTTGGGCGAGAACTACAAAAATATCCTGACCAAAGATAAAGTTATCGAAATCTTCAAGGGAATGTGATATGCCCGGATATGAACTCATAGGCCAGGAAGAGTTGGCAGAGGTGCAGAGTGTCTTTAGCCATGGTGGAATACTTTTTCGTCACGGCTTCGACGCGTTGCGCAATAACTGTTATAAGGTACGCGAATTCGAGCAGGCCTTTAGTGCAGCGATGGGGGTTAAGCATGCTCTGGCGGTTACATCTGGGACGGCGGCGTTGCGCGTGGCGTTGGCTGCGCTAGGAATAGGCCCTGGAGATGAGGTGATAACCCAAAGTTTTACTTTTGTGGCTACAGTGGAAGGGATCATCGAGTCACGCGCCACGCCTGTCTGTGCCGAGATCGATGCAACATTAAACATGGATCCGGAAGACCTTGAACGGCGGATCACCCCGAAAACCAAGGCTGTCATCGTTGTTCACATGCTGGGCACGCCAGCACGCTTGAGGGAAATTGTGGAAGTTTGCCGTCGCCATAATCTGTATTTGATCGAGGATACGGCATGGGGCTGTGGAGGATGCCTGGATGATAAACCTTTGGGCACATGGGGCGATATCGGTACATTCAGTTTTGATTTCGCAAAGACGATGACTACCGGCGAAGGCGGAATGCTGATCTTTCGCGATGAGGGAATCTATCAACGCGCAGCAGCCTGGCATGATCACGGTCATGAAAACAATCCAGCCGTGCCGCGGTGGGAGGACACCCGCTCAAGCAGCGGTTTTAATTATCGAATGATGGAGTTGCAGGGTGCGGTGGGGTTGGCGCAACTGCGTAAGCTTCCGGCGGTGGTGGCCGCACAGAGAGCGAACAAGGCTGCGCTATGGGAGACCGTTGCCGATCTGCTCGGCATCGAACCCCGTGCAGTGCCGGAAGGGTCGTATGAAACGGCAGATGCCCTGGTGTTTCTGGTGCGTAACAGTACTCTGGCGCTCCGCTGCAGGGAAGAATTGTTGCGCGAAGGCTTGGCAACCAAGATACTTCCCGAAGCATACACTTGGCATTTCTCAGGTACTTGGAACCATATGTCGGAGCTGGTGGCGGCGCACGGCGGAGATTTGCAGAACGCATTCATTGAGTCCCGTTCATTTCTAACCCGCGCGGTTTCATTGCCGGTTGGGGTCAGGTTGGGGGAGGATGTTCCCTCTAAGGTGCGTGCCGCTTTGGTTCGAGCTCTGGCAGCATGAATCAAATCCTGCTTTCCCGCGAGCCGAAGGTCTCGGTGATCGTGGCGGTCTACAACCAAGAGCGCTTCATCGGTCGCTGCCTGCGCTCCCTGCTGCACCAGACTATGCCGCACGAGGATTACGAGATCGTTGTTGTCAACGACGGGAGTACGGATTTCACTAGCTATGCCCTAACGCTGTTCTGCGATCCGCGGGAATCTACCGTGCGAGTCGTCACCAACGACTCCAATCAGGGCCTGCCCGCCTCTCTCAATCGAGGCATCCATGCCGCCCGAGCGCCCTATATCGTTCGGGTTGACTCTGATGATTTTGTCAATGAAAACTTCATAGGCTTTCTTCATTACTACTTGGAAGCCAACGAATATGCGGACGCCATCGCCTGCGACTATCTGTTGCTCGACGATACGGAGAATGTAATTGAGAGAGCCAACTGCATGGAGAAGCCGATTGCGTGTGGAATAATGTTTCGTAAGCGCCAACTTCTCGACATTGGGCTCTATGACGAAAGCTTCCGGTGCCATGAAGAGCGTGATCTGCGAATTCGTTTCGAGAAGAAGTACGCCATTCACAGACTCGAGTTGCCCTTGTATCGATATCGACGCCACGAGGACAATATCACGAATAATGCCAAGGAAATGGCTACGCATATGCGTAGCCTGATCCGCAAGCACGGCTCCATAGGGAGCCAATGAGCAATAAAGGGGCAGTATGCAAATGAGCAATTCAATCCAACTCGGAACGCGTGTCGTCACGCCAGACAGTAAGCCTTATGTAATCGCAGAAATCGGCGTCAATCATGAAGGATCGATGGATCAAGCCCGTCGATTGATCGATCTGGCGAGAGAAGGCGGGGCCGACGCAGCGAAATTTCAGAGCTACAAGGCCGACACATTGGCTTCCAGGCATTCACCGTCTTATTGGGATACCCATAAGGAGGCGACGCGAAGTCAGCATCAACTGTTCAAGAAATACGACCGTTTTGGCCGCGACGAATATATAGCCTTAGCAGAGCACTGCCGTCAAGTAGGGATCGATTTCCTTTCCACACCGTTCGATGACGCAGCGATCGATTTTCTCGATCCGTTGGTACCATTTTTCAAGATCGCCTCAGCCGACCTCACCAACATTCCGTTCCTGCGCAAGGTGGCGCAGAAGGGAAAGCCAGTGGTGCTTTCCACGGGCGCATCGACCCTTGGCGAAATCGACATCGCTCTGGATGCGCTAGTCGGTGCTGGCTGCCCCGATATTGCGCTGCTGCATTGCATTCTGAATTATCCGACTGAGAACGCGAATGCACACCTTCGCATGATTAAGGGCCTGCAGCGTGCGTATCCCGATCACGTCGTCGGCTATTCGGACCACACCCATCCCGACGAAGCAATGACCACCTTAGTTGCGGCTTATCTGCTCGGCGCGGTTCTCCTCGAGAAACATTTCACACACGACAAGAAGCTACCGGGCAATGATCACTATCACGCCATGGATGTGCACGACCTGAGCCGGTTCATCGAACTCGCCGAACGGGTCCATGGCCTGCTCGGTCCCAGCAGCCACAAACGGCCAATCGCCACCGAGATGATCGCGCGCAAGAACGCCCGTCGCAGCATCGTAATAGCGAATGACATGGTTGCCGGCACTGCCATCGAGGCGCACGACATTACGTACAAGCGTCCCGGGACGGGGGTCAGCCCGCTGCATTGGGACGAAGTGATTGGCCGCCGGGTAGTGCGCGCGCTAGAAGTCGATCATGTCCTGCAATGGCAGGATCTAGAAGGGGAAACGGATTGAGGGCTGGGTGCTGGCCAGAAGAATCTGCGGCCATGGTCCAGCACGCGATCGAGAATGTTCTTCAGCGGCAGGGAACATGTGCGGTGATGCTGACAGGCGGTCGGAATTCCATGCGATTGTATGACGCTTGGGCTTCTCGGCCCGATTTCCAACATTTGTCGGGCGTGAGTTTCTATTTCGGCGACGAGCGTTGCGTGCCTGTTGATCACGCAGAAAGCAACTATGGCATGGTTATGCGCAAGCTTTTCTTCCTCGGCGTACCAGCGGGCTGCGTCGTGCATCGGATGGAAGCGGAAAGCGCCGATCTGGACGCAGCTGCGGACCGTTACGAGTCGGTGCTGCCGCCGTTCGTCGATGTGCTTCTTCTTGGTGTCGGAGAAGACGGCCATATAGCATCGCTGTTTCCCGGCAGCGCTGCGTTGCGGGAAACCCAGCGCCGCATCATCCACGTTGTCGGTCCCAAGCCGCCGCCGCGACGGCTCACTGTTACACCGCCGGTGATAAGAGAGGCGCGATCGGTGTTCGTCCTAGCTGCAGGCGACGCCAAAGCGGATGTGCTTGAGCGGGCGCGGCGTGCGCCCAATGAGATCGAGTCGCTTCCTGCCTGTATGGTGCTGGGCGCGACATGGCTGGTTGACGGCACCGAAAGCGAATTGAGTCACAACTTATAGAGGGGGCGGTTTCAAGTCCGAAGTGCAACGAGTTGATGAAAATGTTTGAAGAAGTCGAACGAGTCGGGCATGAAGATTTCGGCTGGGCATTTCCAGCCGAGGCTCTTTCGTGGTCGGGTATTGAGTTGCCAGGCGGCGGCATCAAGTTCGGCCTGAGAGAAAACAGACAAGTCGGACCCTTTGGGGAAGTACTGCCGAAGCAAGCCGTTGGTGTTCTCATTGATGCCGCGCTGCCAGGGGCTATGCGGATCGGCGAAATAGACCGTTACCCCAGTCAGCAGGGAGAGACGTTCGTGCTGGGCCATCTCGCGTCCCTGGTCATACGTCAGCGAGAGCCGTCGCTGAGCATCGATGCGGTTAAGCACGGTGCTGAAGCCGGCGACGGCTGCGTCCGCAGTGGCGTTCTCCATCTTTGCCAGCGTCACAAACAAACTGGTGCGTTCCACCAGTGTCCCAATGGCCGAGGCATTGCGCGCGCCCTTGATCAGGTCGCCCTCCCAATGCCCCGAGACGACACGCTCATCAATCTCCGGCGGACGCAGACGGATGCTGGTCATGTTGGGGATAGTGCCGCGACGGTCGGCGCCACGCGCCCGGGGACGGCGACTCTTGCGGGCCTGGCGCAAACAGCCGATCAGTTCGGTGCGCAATTCGCCGCGTGGTCGGGCATAGATGGCCGTGTAGATCGTCTCGTGGCTGACTTGCAGGTGGGGCGAATTCGGATGCATCCGGCGCAGTATGCCGGCGATCTGCTCGGGCGAATGACCGCATCGCAACAGGCGTTCGACCGATGCCCACAAGGGGCCTGTCGAAACCAGGCGCGACGGACATCGGGGTTGGCGCGCCAGTTCGTCCGCACGTTCTTGCGCCAGCGGCGCACGGTAGCCGCCGGCCACCGGCGGTCGCCCTCGCTTCTTCGGGGCCCTTGCCGGATTGCTCCAGCCATTTCGACTCAACTCACGACTGATCGAACTGGGCGCGCGCTGTACGCTGCGGGCAATTGCCCGCAGCGTACAGCCACGTTCGAGACTCAATTGGATCATCGTGCGCTCTTCACTGCTCAAGTGTTTGTAGTTCTTTCCCATCGCAACACATTACCTCCCGGTGAGTGTTGCACTTCATATTTGAGTCCGAGGGGTTTCCATGTCAAAGGTTCTGATCACAACTGTTCCATTTGCCGACAAGGATCGGCGCCCCTTGGATCTACTGGAGAGTGTCGGGGCTGAGTATGTCATCAATCCCATCGGCCGAAAGCTGAAAGAGAACGAACTAGCAGAGTTGGTGGCCGATTATGATGTGATCATCGCAGGTACCGAGCCTATCACAGACAGGGTGCTTAGCCGGGCAGCCAAACTCAAGCTTATTTCTCGCGTAGGCATTGGCCTTGACAGCGTCGATTTGTTGAGCGCCGAGAGACGGGGGATTCAGGTGAGCTACACCCCAGACGCCCCGGCTCCGGCCGTGGCGGAATTAACGATTGGCATGATGCTAGTTTTGCTTCGCCATGTCCATGTTGCAAATGGACACATGCACCGTGGCGAGTGGCATCGCTATTTCGGACGGCGGATTTCAGAAGTTACGTTGGGTGTTATTGGTGCAGGCCGCATTGGCGGGAAAGTATTGCACCGGCTGGCGGCTTTGGGCGCGACGAGGCTCCTGGTCAACGACTTGCGCCAGACTGCGGGTTCGGCCGATGGTGCCATAATAGAGTGGACCGACAAAGAAACGATCTATCGGGAAGCCGACATCATCAGCCTGCATCTACCACTGACTGCGCAAACCAAGAACATGATCCGTTATCGAGAGCTCAAGGCGTTGAAATGCGATGCCGCGATTATCAATACTTCCCGTGGTGGCATTATTAACGAGTGCGATCTGGTGCGGGTGTTGGACGAGGGGCACCTGTCGGGCGCAGCGATCGACGTTTTCGAACAAGAGCCCTACGTGGGCGAACTGGCGGGGATTGAGCGCTGCCTGCTGACTTCTCACATGGGATCAATGTCCATCGACTGCCGTACACGAATGGAGATTGAAGCCACCGAGGAAGCAGTTCGCTTCCTGACCGGTGAACCGCTGACGGGATCGGTTCCCGGCGAGGAATACGATGTTCAAAGGCAGGGCCTTTGAAATGAAGCGCGCGTGTGTTATCGGCGGCTCGGGCTTTCTGGGCAGCCATGTCGCCGACGCTCTCGGTGAGTCAGGCTACGATGTTCGCATCTATGATCGTCAGTGCTCGCGCTGGCTTGGCTCTGGTCAGGAGATGATCGTCGGTGACCTGCTTGATGAGGCAGGTGTAAGCGACGCAGTCGCCGGCTGCGAGGCAGTGTACAACTTTGCCGCCCTAGCCGACCTGAATGATGCACTCGACAAGCCGCTCGACACCATTCGGATAAACATTATGGGTAACGCCAATGTGCTTGAGGCATGCCTCAAGCACAGCGTAACGCGATTTGTCTATGCAAGCACGGTTTACGTCCATAGCCGGGAGGGTGGGTTTTATCGCTGCAGCAAACAGGCGGCCGAGCAGTATGTGGAGGAATACCAGCGTAGGTCCGGCCTTGACTACACTATTTTGCGCTATGGTTCGCTTTATGGCCCGCGTGCCGACGAGAGCAACGGTTTGTATCGCGTCGTCAAGAAAGCACTGGAATCAGGCGTCGTCCGCTATGTCGGTAGTGCCGATGCTATGCGCGAGTACATTCACGTTGAGGATGCCGCCCGCGCCAGCGTTGCCGCGCTGGGCGACGAATTCCGCAACCAGAGTGTAGTGCTCACTGGTCAGGAACCAATGCGGGTACGTGATCTCCTCGAAATGCTCTCAGAGATTCTCGGCATCGAAAGGCAGGTCGAATTTGAATCGATAGATCAGTTGGGTCACTACGTGCGCACGCCCTATGCCTATCTGCCGAAATTGGGCAGGAAGTACGTGATGCCAATGCATGTTGATCTCGGCCAAGGATTGATACAACTCATCGAAGGAATCCGTTGTGAAACCGAGCATGCCTCCTAGATCTATCGAGGCTTTAGTTCGCTCCAAGACGCTAGTTTTCTGGGACTTCGACGGCGTCATCAAGGAGTCGCTTGATGTGAAGGCACGTGCATTCGAAACCTTGTTCCTGCCTTACGGTGCAGACATTGCGGCTAGGGTTCGCAATCATCACGAGAGCAACGGTGGGTTGTCCCGCTTCATCAAGATCCCGCTTTACCTTAATTGGGCGGGTCTTCCGACCTCGGAAGTAGAAGTCGAAAGGTTTTGTGTCCGATTTTCAGAGTTGGCGCTGCAAGGTGTGATCGATTCGCCATGGGTCGGTGGAGTGCACGACTATATCGAGCGCTACCATGAGCAACAGTACTTTGTCTTGCTGACAGCGACCCCGAAAGAGGAGATAAAAATGATTATCGACCGTCTCGGTATCGACCCTTGCTTCCGAGAAGTTTTCGGAGCGCCAACGGATAAATCGGAAGCCATAGCCGGCATCGTCCGCCGACGCGATGGGGATCGGGAGAGCATGCTGGTGATCGGCGATTCGGAGCATGACATGAAGGCGGCGCGAGACAACGGCATTCCATTTCTGCTACGGAGCACGCCTTATAATGCGTCGCTTCAGGCCTCGCATCGCGGCCTCATGTTTGAATCACTCGTCTCATGAACAGACTGGCCGCCATTCGCGATATTCGTGCCCGCCTGCGTGGAGGTAACCCTTCCATTGGCAGTTGGATTCAGATACCACATCCCTCAATTGCTGAAATCATGGGGCAGGCCGGATACGATTGGATTGCCGTAGACTTGGAGCACGGCGCCATCGGCAACCATCAACTCCCTGACATCTTTCGCGCCTTAGAACTGTGGGGAACATTGCCGCTCGTGCGGCTAGCGCATGGTCACTTCAAGGATTGCAAGCAGGCGCTGGATGCGGGTGCTGGCGGGGTTATTGTACCCATGGTGGAAACGGCGGATCAATTGGAGGCCGTGCGTGACGCGTGCCGCTGGCCGCCTGCCGGGACCCGTGGGGTTGGCTTCTCCCGGGCGAATCTGTTCGGCCAGCACTTTGATCGGTATTGCGAGGAGTCACAGTCTCCACTCCTGGTGGCGATGATTGAAAATGTGCGAGCGATCGGGAATCTGGAGGCAATCCTCGCCGTTGATGGATTGGACGCTGTGTTGATCGGCCCCTACGATCTTTCTGCATCGCTGGGAATGACGGCGCAGTTCGAACGGAAAGAATTCAACGACAACATCTCTTATTTATGCGAAGCGGCATCGAATGCAGGAATTCCCTGCGGCATTCATGTGGTAATGCCTTCGGAACAGGAGCTCGACATGCGATTGGCCGAGGGCTATCGCTTCATCGCATATTCCATAGATGCCGTTTTTTTGAGGACTGGCGCCGATTTCCATAAGATCAGGCGCCAGGACCGGATAGAGTGAGCTTGTCTGTGCTTCGCAATATCTGGACACAATCTCCCAAGGAAAATTTAACCGCTTTTATGAGGCGCTGGGGGAGGAGTGCTAGATATGGCTATTCAGTCGATGAGACACTTAAGAGTCGAAAGCACATGAACGTGCAGAACCTTATCGACCGATGGTTTCGTCTATGGCGGGTGGCAGGCCAGTCCTCTGGACAAATGCAACCTCAACTGGACGGCAAGGATATATTTGAACTTGGATGTGGGCCTTTACTTGGGTTTGGGCCACTCACCTTGTTCTTGGGTGCAAAAGTTTTCGTTTTCTTGAGCCAGCTTACGGTTCTAAAGTACTAGCCTCCGAAGACATACAAGCGTTGAACTTTTCTGCGCTATTCGACGAGCTCTGAGCTAATTTTGGTAAGCGCATGTCACGCGATGCCTTCTTCGATAAGCTCGAATCATCCAATCACGCAACTCCAGGATCAGTTTCGGTTGATTTCATTATCTCGCTGTCAGTATTGGAACATGTGAAAAGCGAAGACTTCTTGCCGACTATGCAGATGCTGTCAGACGCAGGGCGGTCAGGCGCGCGATTTATTCACGCTGTAGATTTTGGCTGTCACGGCAAGAGTGGGCCAAAAACGACGTTCGGCGAGATATATCGGCAGAACGACCGGTTTGGTGTTTACAAATGGGACATCAATGGGCTGCGGCGATGCGACGTTGCCAGAGTGCTTTGAGAGAGTGGGCTGAAAATTGATGGCTCAAGTAGCGAATGATATTGATGGAATCAATGACCGATAGCCAACGCCAGGAACGACGCGGGATTCGAGATCGTATCCGGAAGGCGGTCGGTCGCCCGAAACCAACCGAGGTAACTGTCCAGGTAACGGGTGGCGACGCCTTTGAATTTGCGCAGCCAGCCTTTGAGGCGGCGGTGGTAGCTGTTGGCATTCTGGATATGCCAAGGGCCATCGACCCGAATCCTTGCGGCAAGGTTGATCGCGCGATGTGTAATGCCCAGCTTTTTCGCAGCCGCCATCATCACGGTGCCGCTGTCAGAACACAACACGGCATCACGGCAAAGGATCGGAGCCAAATGCATCACGACAACCTCGGAGGTGTCGCGCTCCAGGACCAAGTCCGCTGTCTGGCCAGAGCGATCTCGGGCGACGAGCACCGGAATCTGCTCCGACGACAGGCCGGGCTTGTACGCCCCGCTGCCGCGGCGACGGGAAGCGCGATCCAGCGGCTGACGTTGCCCCTTGGCCGAGCGCAGGAAGTAGGTCTGATCGGCCTCGGCTATGCCGGTAAGCGACTGAGTACGCAGACCTTTTGGCAGAGCCAGGAATCGGTGGCGCCACCGAAAGGCGGTTGTGCGGGCAATGTCCAGTTGTTTCTGGACTGCAGTCAGCGACAGCCCGTCACGCAGCGCCTGTGTCTGACCGAGCCACTTGCCTCGCAGATGCAGCCGGGCCAGCGGCGTGCCGGTCAAGGCGTTGAACGTGCGCTTGCATCCTCGGCAGAGGTAGCGTTGCAACCCGGAGGAACTCCCGTTTTTCACCAGCCTATCGCCCGAACAATGCGGACAATGAGTCCTTGCGCTGACCCGGCGTTCAACAATCTCGACCGATGCCGGTTCAATCGCCAGTGCCGCCAGTTCAACGGCAAGTACTTTCCGTTGCCATCCATTGAGTTGCTTTACCAGTCCTCGAACTCGGGTCAGTCCATTCGCTCGCATCGTCGTCTCCAGTCATCTGCGCACCTGCGCCTGAAGATCAGTATCACGCCCCCGCTCGCTCACTACGTGAGCCTGTCAATATCATTCGCTACTTGAGCCAAATTGATGAGCCGGTGATTTATCGTACATGTCCGGTCGACCGCGCTGACATAAGCAAATACTGGATGGGATATAGCGATCTAGACTTGACAGCGCGTGTTGTGCTGTATACCGGGGCGATTACGTAACAATTTACTGGCGCGAAAACCACTATGAAAATAATAGCAATTATTCCGGCGCGCATGGGCAGCAGCCGCTTTCCGGGGAAGCCATTGGCTAATATATTGGGAAAACCGATGATCGGGCATGTGTACGAGCGGGTGTCCAAGGCTTCCCAACTCGCCATGACCATCGTCGCGACCTGTGACAGGGAGATCGCCGATTACATCGAGTCGATTGGTGGCCAGGTTGTAATGACTTCCGACACCCATGAAAGGGCCTCTGACCGTTGTGCAGAGGCGGTGAAGAAAATGGAGTTGAAGGAAGGTACCCGTTACGACATTGTTGTGATGGTTCAGGGCGATGAGCCGATGACCCATCCCGATATGATCAACGAAGCGGTTACGCCAATGTTATCTGACGAGAGCATTGAAATAACCAACCTTCTAGGGAACATTGAAAGCCGGGAAGAGTTCGAGGACAGAAATTGCATCAAGGTAGTAAGGGATCTCGCTGGAAATGCGCTCTATTTTTCAAGAGAACCCATACCGACTCGGTTTAAAACGACCATGCCGCCAATGGGGAAGCAGGTGTGTATCATCCCGTTCCGTCGGGACTTCCTTACAGAGTACACCGCCCTGGCACCAACACCACTTGAGATGGTGGAGTCCATTGATATGATGCGCGTTCTCGAACACGGACGCCGAGTGCGAATGGTCCCGACGAAATATCGGACACAGGCCGTGGATACAGAAAGCGATCTTCGCTTGGTAGAGGAGTTGATGTCTAAACCAGATTTCGAATAAGGCCATGACAGAATATTCGTATCGTCGTGTTTCTTGGTTGGATAGCGACTCAATCGACAGTTTGCCAACAGCCCAATACTGGAATGACGAGTCAGTCGAAAAAGGCAAAGTGTTCGATATTTCGAGCGGTGATTTCGACAGATTGAAAACCGCCATCGACCGCAAAGGAATTGTTCCTCAGGTCGAGAAATTATGTGACGGACTTCCGGATGGCGGGCTTAAGGGCAGAGGAATCAGTCTCGGCGCTGGTGTATGCTGGCTTGAGGCCGAGATCCTAAAAAAGTATCCGTCCGTTACTGAACTAATCTGTGTGGAATTTTCGCGGCATCACATATTTGCGCTGGCGCCTCAACTACTCGCCCATGAAGAAATTGATCCGCACCGAGTGGCCTTGTGTCTTGGAAGCTTCTACGACCTGAAAGTCGAGGACCGCTCACTTGATTTCGTGATTCTTTGCCAAGCATTTCATCATGCGGCCGAGCCGAACAAGCTTCTTGCCGAAATTCTTCGGGTTATGCGTCCTGAAGGCACTGTCCTCATTGTGGGGGAGCATTATTTCGGCAGGATGACCATATTCACTCGGTTCGTAAAGCACACGGTCAAGTGGGTTATCAATTACAACGGCTACAGGGCTAACTCCTCGTTTCTACCCGAATATAAGCATCTCTTTCCGGCCGATCCGGTCAAGGGCGATGTGCATTACTCAAAGAACGAATATGCGGGAATATTCGGTGGCCTTGGTTTCGAATGGATCCATATCAAGGATGCAGCAAGCGGACAACAGGGTTTTTGTCTGCGGCGGCGTTGATCTTCCATGGCTTGGAAATTTCATTCGCTCGATCTGTTGCTGATCCGGCTCTTCCCCTTCGTCATGACTATCATGACATTCCAGCATTTTTTCAGGAACGTCCTCGGCTTTTCCAATCCGCCCTGGGATCGGCTTTGGCTTTTTTTCCCTGTGATTTTATGGATCGTAACATTGAGGTCATGGCGACGCTTGAGCGAAGCGGTTGTCAATAGATGGCTATTCCTGTTCTTGGCGTATATCGGTTTGCATACGATCTTCATTGCGAACAGTGAAAACGTTATCGCAGGCATAGTTGGGGCGGCAGGTTGGGTGATGTGGGTCAGTTTGTTTTTCTGGCTGTCGCTTGGCAGAACACAAGGGACGTATGATGCAATTTCGTACTCAATGATCTATGCGGCGTTACTGAATTCAATCCCACTTTTTTATGAGCATCTTACCGCCATTCAGATTCAGCCTGCTGGTTCAACCATACCACTAACAAATATTTATCGGTACGAGGGACTTGGCATTAATAATGGCATATCGTCGACCCAACTGATGGTGGGCGGCTTAGTGTGCAGTTATTATCTGACGCAAAATTCGCTGCGGTCTACTAGGATCAAGTTACTGCTTTACTTGGGGCTCGGGCTGATCTTTTCCGCACTGCTGCTAAGCACGATTAGAGGCTCGATCATATTATTCTGGCTTGGGATTGCCATTCTGTTAATTTTTTCGCGAACCCCTGTTAGGCAAAAAATGTCGGTATTGTGCTTTGTTGCGGCAGTATCATTTCTCACAATTACAGTATTTTTTGCTGGTGTCGAACGTGAATATTTGATCTTCCTCGGCAACTCCCTAACCTTGGATGACCCTGGGAATATTGAGCGCTTAGGGGTTGTTGCGGAGCTCAGCGCGATTGTTGCGGAGCACAGCGGGACCGGACTGGCTTCGTTCGGGCAGACTCTGTTCGGATCAGGAGCTGGCGTGTTCTCGTATGGCGCCGAGTATGCTCTGCACAAGCCGATAAGTTTGGAAAGTAGCTTTGTCCGGATCAAAGTGGAACTCGGTATTTTGGGGCTGATTTTCTTCCTGACCCTCATATTTATGGTCATAAGAAATATACTCCGGGCCTCGTTGGCGAAAGATCATAAGGCTTTATTTTCCCTGATTATTCTGGCTGTGATCAGTTTGCGCGCCATGCAGAATGATATTCTGCAGACATGGATTGGTGGCTTTTATTTCTGGGGTTTGTTGGGGCTCGCGGTAGGCTCAGTCACTCAAACTGAAGTACGGAAGACCAGTCCTATTTACAGATGACGCTGATCGCCTTGTTTGTCCCATCCCTGGCGGGTGGAGGTGCAGAGAAAATGACGCTGCATCTTGCTGGCGAATTCGTTCGCCTAGGGTATCCGGTCGATCTGCTGCTGGTAAGAAATCGGGGCGAGTACCAGAGCAAGGTGCCGGAGGGAGTCCGGGTCGTCGTTCTGGGTCCCCATTATCTGGTCGCCTGCATCGTGCCGCTTGCCCGCTATCTGAAAGAACGAAAGCCGGCGGTATTGTTGTCTGCGCTCACCCTGGCAAATTGCGTGTCGATTGTCGCACGCCTTCTGGTTCGGTCCCCGACAAGGGTGCTTGTATCGGAGCGTAACCACCTGACGCTAGCAACGGGATCGACAAAGCGTTTGGCGCTTCGGTTTCTTCCCCTGCTGGCACGCATTCTGTATCCGCTGGCCGATGCCGTGGTAGGCATATCCAAGGGTGTGGCCGAAGACCTTCGGCGAATTGCGCCGGCCATCAGGGAGGAAAATCTACATGTCATTTACAATCCTGTGATCACGGACGATCAGATCGCGTTCCAGCCGCCGTTGAAGATGCCTCACCCTTGGTTGGACGCCAAGGACATGCCGGTTGTTCTTTCCGTCGGGAGGCTCGTGCCACAGAAAGATTTCAAGACACTGTTGAGAGGGTTTGCCATACTTCATTCTCGACGCCCCGTGCGGCTGGTGATCCTGGGGGAAGGACCAGAGCGTGGTGAACTGCTGGAGACAGCAAAATCTTTAGGAGTATCTGAGGATGTGTTGTTGCCCGGATTCATTTCACAGCCCATGGCGTGGTATGCGGGAGCGGCTGTTTTTGTCCTGAGCTCGGCATGGGAAGGCTTCGGAAACGTTACAGTGGAAGCACTTTTCGCTGGCTTACCAGTAGTTTCTACTGATTGCCACAGTGGCCCAGCCGAAATATTGGAAAATGGCAAATTCGGCAAATTGGTACCAGTCGGGAATGCGATCGCCTTGGCCGCTGCCCTGGGTGAGACGCTTGATGCGCCATCAGAGAAGACAATGCTTCAGAAGCGGGCAATGGACTTTCACGTTTCAAATATTGCGAAGCATTACTTGCGGGTTGCGTTTGGCCATTAGGATGAAATTCCGAGTAAGTACAATAAGCCTCATTAGCGTTACCGTTGTTTTTTGTGGCCTGGTTGCCAGTACAGTGTTTTTATCAAACCGTGTTGCTATCAACAGGATAGCGTTTATCTCCTGTATAGATGAAGAGCGGAAAATGCCTATACTCGAAAAACTTGTCGAACTAAAACCCGATCTCGTTCTTTTCGCTGGGGATAATGTCTACGGTGACCGTGTCGGCACTAATAAATTAAGAAATAGTTTAGATGGTCTTTATCATGCATATGGTACGGCTCAGTATGGCGACAAATCGGCTCCATTTAGAACTCTAAAAAAGTGGCTCTAGTAGCGAATGTTATTGACAGGCTCATCTAGTGAGCGAGTAGGGTCGTGATGCTTGTCTTCAGGCGCAAGTTCGCCCGCGACTGGAGACGACGATGCAAGCAAAAGGACTGAACCGGATACGAGCTTTGGTGAAACAGCTCAATGGTTGGCAACGAAAGGTACTGGCGGCCGAATTGGCTGCCCTGAAGATTGAACCGGCGGCGATCGAGATTGCTGAGCGCCGGGTTGGGGGCACAACGCCCTGTCCGCATTGCTCGGGGGAACGGATTGTGAAGAACGGAAGCGTCGGTGGATTGCAACGCTACCTTTGCCGGGAGTGCAAGCGCACGTTCAATGCGTTGACGGGCACGCCACTGGCACGCCTGCACCTGCGCGGCAAGTGGCTCGGCCAGACGCAGGCGCTGCGTGACGGCCTGTCGCTGAGCGCGGTTCAGAAGCAGCTGGATATTGCGCGCACGACGGCCTTTCGCTGGCGCCACCGCTTCTTGTCCTTGCCAAAAGCTCAGCGTACTCAGTCGCTTACCGGCATTGCCGAGGCCGACCAGACCTATTTCCTGCGCTCGGCCAAGGGGCAACGTCAGCCGCTGGATCGCGCACCCCGTCGTCGCGGCAGTGGGGCATGCATGCCCGGTCTCTCGTCCGAGCAGGTTCCGGTGCTTGTGGCCCGAGATCGCTCTGGTCAGACCGCGGACTTTGTCCTGGAGCGGGACATCTCGGAGGCGGTGGTGAACCATTTGGCTCCGATTCTTTGCCGGGACGCTGTGCTGTGCACGGATAGCGGCACCGTGATGATCGCGGCGGCGAGAAAGTTGGGCATTACGCATCGCGCGATCAATCTTGCGGCCGGTGTTCGAGTTGATGGTCCTTGGCATATCCAGAACGCCAACAATTACCACGGCCGACTCAAAGGCTGGCTGCGCAAATTCAAGGGCGTAGCGACCCGCTACCTGGACAGCTACCTCGGTTGGTTCCGGGCGACCGACCAAATCCCCGACACAATCTCGAATCCCGCGTCGTTCCTGGCGTTGGCTATCGGTTCTTGATTCCATCAATATCATTCGCTACTAGAGCTAAAAAAGTTTAACCATCTTGCAACATGGGATGATCACGATTTTGGCATGGATGACGGCGGTGCTGACTTTGCGCTCAAGGAGGAATCTCAAAGAGCGTTTCTACGCTTCTGGGACGTGCCCTCACATGATGATCGATGGAAGAGGGGGGTGTATATACAGTTCAAACCTTTGGGCCTGTCGGGCAGACAATTAAGGTTATCATGCTGGATACAAGCTACTTTAGGTCGAACCTTGAAGTTGTGGATGGCGGCAATTACAGACCTAATTTAAATCAAACAGCCACTATCTTAGGTGATGTACAGTGGGAATGGTTGGATAATGAGTTAAGGGACAACCCTGCCACGATCACTTTGATTGTTTCGTCAATCCAAGTGTTTCATGAAAATCATCCAGGGGAAAAATGGAGTAACTTTCCTAGCGAATTGAAAAAATTTAGGAAATTAATGGATTCGTATAAAAATAAAAACCTATTTGTAATTTCCGGCGACAGGCATTACGGAACTCTATTCAAAGACGACGAATCAGGAATTTTTGAGTTCACCTCAAGTGGTGTAAATGTTGCCAATGAGACGGCGAGCGTTTCTGATGCAAAAATCATAGGGAGGTGTCGTTGCCGAGCCAAATTTTGGGTTGCTTGATATTGACTGGAGTAGCAAGGAAATGACGGTCTCACTACATAGTCGCAATGGAATTAGAAGTCGCCAAGTGGTCCCGCTCGCCAATTGACTAGAAAAGATTTATATCTCTGGTTGGTATTGGAGCGGGGCTAGCCAAATTACTTAAGGTCAGCCGCGTTAATCGGTGGGCTAATGTTTTAGGATATTATATGGGTAGTCAGTATATTGGCAATTCTAACTCACGCGAAGATTTTCGCGCAGAGATCAATAAGGGGTTAGCGAACGTAAAAATTTACCAATCGCTTGATCTTCCCGATTTCCGTTCCAGCGGTAAAAGAAAGAGGACTGATGCGCGATTGGAAAGTATCCTCAAGTGTCTCGATCCGGCAGAAAAAAAGATACTCGATCTCGGCTGTAGCAACGGCTATTTTTGTTACGAACTCGCAAAGCGGGGCGGGACGGTGACCGGCGTTGACAAAAACGAACCGGTGCTGGCGCTCAATAGGAAAATTGCTGCCTATTATGGATGGAATATTGAGTTTCATGACGCCTTCCTAGATGTTGCCTTTTTCAGGAATCTTCCACGTTACGACGCGGTTCTGTTTCTGTCTGTGATACACCATATTTTTAACAATACCTTAATGCAGCCGATTGAGTCCTGCCGAAATATCATATCGATTCTGGCCGAAAAGACCGATCTGCTCATATTCGAGATCGGTCAGTCCGGAGAGCCGTTTGGATGGAGCAGAAAGCTTGCTTTGATGGAGCCGGATCCAAAGCAATGGATATTGCAAAACCTGTTCGAAGGTTCCGGCTTTAACAAGATCGAGATTATTGAGCCGCCCGCTTTTACCCTTGGAGTGCTTGCACCATTGCGTCGCCGCATATGGGAAATCAACAGAAAGTGGACGGTATTGCCTCCGCGAAACTATCTGCGCAAGCTTGCTGCGCACCTGCTGGTCAAGCTATTCATTTACGATCCGCGGGATACTCGTTACATATTCGTTGCCCGGAAATGACAACAGGCCTGCACCCCAAGCAGTCTGATGCACTAGACAAAGCACTTTGTGCTTACATCAAGACGGTCACACCGCAGTCGAAGTTGATGACACGAAGAAGTGTGCATTCGAATGGCGGACACCGGACCGGAATCAGCAGACGCCAGCGCCAGTATTGCCTCATCGGGGAAGGTGGAACGTATTCGATTTTTGCGAAACAATATGACTCAGCTAACCACGCCCAAAGAGAGTTCAGCCTCTTACAGGAGTATCGAACACTTGTTGCGTGTAAATGTGGCGTCGCCAGTGTCGAGCCCTTGTTCTGTGAAGATGATGTCATCCTTTGTGCTGGCGCCGAAGGGATTGCCGGCGTGGATCTGTTCAGCCTGCCCGATCGAGAAAGAGAACTGCTGCCTGAGCGGTTTCATTGCATAGGAAAGTGGCTGGCAGCTTTCCATCGAGCCGATACAGACATCAACATACCTTTGAAAGAAGTTGAAGGCTATCGTCGATTCCTTACCGCATTGCTCCAGGATCATCTGCGTGATTTCGGCGGCCGATATATCGCCCCAGACTTAGGTTCTACTGTGGAGCGCACGCTCGGACGTATGATCGATTTAGCTGCAACCGCTTCCCCATATGGTCCATGCCACGGGGATTTTTGTTCGCAAAACATTGTCGTTGACGTCAGCAGGGAGTCCTCGACCGTTCTGGATTTCGAGGATGTTCACTTCGGCTACCAGGTCAAGGACTTGGCGGCATTCTGCGCAAAGCTGAAACTGTTAGAGTTAATCATGCCGCAGCACTCGCGGCTGATCGGCAACTTGGAGCGTAGCTTCTTGGCAGGTTATGCGGAAAACCGGGGTGCCGACGTGCCCGATACTTCGCTTGTCCGGTGCATTTATCTTTTGAGGGTTGCGTCGCCTCTGCGCTATGGCCGCGCCTGGAACGTCCTTCGTAATATCGGAAGCCATATTCGTCGCATGCGCTATGGAAGACTTTTGAACCGGGAACTGTCGGTTCTCTGCTCTTAGGCGGCATCGTGACAGACATGCATCGACCAAACCTGATGGTTTGTGCCACAGATTCTGGAGGGGCTGCAGTAACCGCACCCGTGGCCGCGTTGGCGCGCAATCGAGGATGGAGGGTAACAGTCTTCGCAGGTCCTGCCTCGAAGGGTGGTTTTTCGCGTTGGGGGTTCGAGCCCCTACAGGCAGACCGAGATCTTGCCAGTCAGGTCGGCGGAGGGCTAGCTCCTGATGCAATATTGCTTGGGACGACACGTTACATGTCTCTTGAACGATCGATTACAGAGCTTGCGCGGCATTTACGCATTCCGACAATCGCTGTGGTGGATGACTGGAGTAATTACCACTTGCGCTTTCAAGATGAACACTCGCGGCTCCGCCTGCCTGATCTTATATGTTGCCCCGACCAGTTGGCGTACCGTGAAATGGTGGCAGAAGGTATAGATGAGAAACACCTGATTATTACCGGACATCCTGCACTGGCTGCCGTTGTCGATAGGCTGCCCCACTTCTTGTCCACAACGCCACCGCGGCCAGCGTTCTTTCCTTCCGATGGCCGTCAGATCGTTCTGTTCCTGTCAGAAACGCATTCCATAGATTTCGGTAGTACGCTGAGCGAGCGAGGTCAGCTCGGTCCCTTTTTGGGCTACTGTGAACTTAGTGTCCGCGCTGAACTTGCCAGAATAACCTCTAAATTTTATGTCATAGAAAAGATGCATCCGGCGGACCGGCGTTCTCTGCCATCCCCCAAGGATGCGACTCTTGGGCGATGGTTAATGGCGCCTAGTCATCCGCTCTGGGAAACTCTTTGGCATGCCGATGCTGTTGTTGGTATGAAAAGCGTCGCCTTGATCGAGAGCGCTTTGCTCGGTCGTCCGACGGTATCCTATCAGCCGGGCCTGATTGGACCAGATCCTTGCACAGCTAGTCGTATCGGTCTGGTTGCGAAGATTGATAGTATTGGTGAGTTATCTGTATGGCTGCGCCGAACCTTGGGTCAGGCGCAGCGGTTTGAATTACCAACTCCTGACTTTGCAAGCCCATCAGCCTCAGCAAACGTGCTCGCGGCGATTACTGGCCTTTTGGGGACAGAATGAAAATTGTCGCAACAGTTCAAGTGCGAATGGGGTCATCTCGCCTACCTGGCAAGGCGCTCATATCGGTGCATGGAAAGCCGCTCTTGGGCCATCTTCTTGATCGTCTCGAGCTTTGCCAAAGGCTCGATGAGATCGTTGTTGCGACATCGACACGGCAGGAAAACGATGAGATTGAGCGCTACTGTACCCAGAGAGGCACCCCTTGCTTCCGTGGTAGCGAAGACGATGTGTTAGGCCGCATGTTGGAAGCACTTCAGAGCCGATCTGCAACAATCGGTGTCGAAGTTTTTGGTGATTGCCCCCTCATCGATCCTGCACTTGTCGATGAGATGATCGATCTATTCCTATCCGATCCGTCGCTTGACTGGATAGGTAATGACCTCGTTACGTCGTATCCACCTGGCATGGAGGTGGAGGTGTTCGATGTGAGCGCATTTTCTGATTCCGCCATCCGGACGGCGGATCCGGCAATTCGCGAACACGGTACGCTGTTCATGAGGCAGCATGGGGAAATTTACAGGATTCGCAATGTCGAAGCGCAAGGAATATTGCGTCGCCCGGAGTTGGAGTTAGAGGTTGATACGGTGGAGGATCTACGGGTCATTGCTGCCGCGCTCAAATTCTTTGGCGAGGACCGAAGATTCAGTGTTGCCGATCTGATTGGATTTATGGATGCAAATCCGGAACTCAAAGAAATGAATACCACCGTCCAGCGCCGATGGAAAGAGTTTCGTCAGGAACGCGCGGCACCGATGGAAAAATCATGATTGGTCGAAACTGTGCCACACCGCTGCGTGCCGCCATCATCGGTGTTGGGCGTATTGCCGGATTGTTTGCATCGACTGAAGCGGTGGTGCCGAAGACGCATGCACAAGCGATGCGCAGTCACGGCATCGATATCGCCGCAATCTACGACACCGAAGAGGCGCGCGCACTCTCCTTTGCTGAAAAGTGGGGTGGCGAACACCGTCGATCGATAGGCAATCTCCTTGATGATTTCCCAGGGCTAGATATCGTGGTGATCACAAGCCCTGATTGCTGCCATGCTGCTCAGGCTGCGGAAGTTCTGGCAGCAGATCACCCTCCACACTTGCTCATCATCGAAAAGCCCCCCGCTGTCGCATCTGGAGAAATGGCAAGTTTGTTGGACGCGGCGGCTGCATGTCCTAAGACAAGAGTTGTTGTCAATATGACTCGCCGCTTTGATCCCCGTCATGCCGAAGCTGCGTCACTAATTGCTAGCGGCACACTCGGTACCATGGTCTCAGCGCATTTCACTTACTACGGTGGTTGGTTGCACAATGGCATTCATGCCGTCGACGTCATTCGCTATTTGCTGAGCGACGAAATTGATATCGTTTCGGTTCAGCAGGGGGCGCCTGGACACAAAGGAGACCCTTGCCTTGATGTGGAGGCTGTACGTCGAAGTGAGCCGGATGCTCGGATCTTATTCTCTGGCCTAGACGAACGGCTCTTTCAGCTTTTTGAGCTGGAAATCCGCTTTCGCGAAGGCCGTATTCGTTTTGAGGATTTTGGTAACCGCATACTGGTCGAAGCGGTTGAGGTAAACGAGATTGGCGAACGAGAACTGGGGGCGCCGAAGCTTCTGGCTGACACCGACAATCGTACGGCAATAGACTTGCTCTACAGCGCTAGCTGCCACTTTCTCAACACAGGTGATCCAGGCGTTCTGGAACATGTAGCGTTGCACCAGGTTGCATTAACAATGGAGGTGATTTTTGATGCAATTGAACAAGCATAGTCAGAACGAGCGCTTGGCCATTGAGGGAGGAGTCCCGGTACGTGCGCGGCCTTGGTCCGATAACTTCACGACTGGAGAAGAAGAGAAGAGGGCCTTGGTAGATGTGATTGATAGTGGTTATCTATCGATGTTCGAGGGCTCACATACCCCGGATGCTCCATTCAGCTTCTATGGCGGCCCAAGGGTCCAAGCATTCGAGGCGCAGATGTGCGAGTTCTACGGCGTCTCTCATGCTGTGGCCGTTAACAGCGCCACGTCCGGACTGTATGCCGCCATTGGGGCTCTTGGTATTGGTTTTGGCGATGAGGTGATTGTTTCGCCATACACCATGTCAGCATGTGCTGTTGCGCCAATGGTATATGGTGCGATACCGGTCTTTGCTGATGTCGAGCTTGAGACCGGAGCCCTTTGTCCCAAGTCCGTCGAAGCCAATGTCACACCCCGAACAAAAGCCATTCTCGTCGTCCATCAGTTCGGCATTCCGGCTGACATGGATGGCATCATGGCAGTCGCTACCCGACACGGCCTAAAGGTCATTGAAGACTGTGCGCAGGCGCATGGAGCACGCCACAAGGGCACATATGTTGGCACGATCGGAGACATCGGCGTATTCAGCTTTAACGTCAATAAGACCATCCAGTCGGGAGAGGGTGGGGTTTGCGTGACAAGGGACCCAAACTTGGCATACAGACTAGCGCTAATACGCAACCATGGCGAGGCAGTAGTAGGCGCCGCCGGCGTCGACGACATCACAAACATGATCGGCTTCAACTACCGCATGACGGAACTGCAGGCTGCAGTATGCATCGAGCAGATGAAGAAACTTCCGTCACTTACCCGCAAACGACTCACGCTTGTTGAAATGCTTTCCGAAGGGCTCTCTGGCATTGACGCGCTTATTCCACCGCGCGCGCGAGCTGGTTGCGAACCCACCTATTATGTCTATCCCTTGCGTTTCCGATCGGAAATCTTACGTACGACGCGAAACGAATTCGTCTCGGCGGTGAAGGCCGAGGGAGTGATGTTCTTTCAGGGCTATGTCCGCCCACTGTACCTCCAGCCGATCTATCAGCGTAGGCAGGCGTTCAAGCACGGCTACCCGTGGTCGGCAAAGGAAAATGCGGAGAGTGATCCGCATTATTCCAAGGGCACATGTCCCATTGCCGAAAGGCTCCATTTTGAGGAGATGATGATCAATGAGCACGTTCGGCCACCACACGATGAAAAAGACATCACGGATATCATTGATGCCTTGACCAAGGTAGCACGCAGATGGCGGTGATAACAGAGGAAAGAATTGCTGTTCTGGGCGTCTGGGGCGAACCGGCGACCAGCTATGTCGTTGATGCCTTGTTGCGCCACGGATTTCAAGTCGATGCGGTGTACCTCGACTCAAAGCAGGCAACATCGAAAGACATGAAAGTATGGGAGGATAGAACGGCAGGGGGCCTTCCTGGTATCCCGTTTCATAGGTTCTCCACACATCGAGCCCCATTCTTTTTCGTAGAGAATCATGCCGCGCAGGAGACTGCGGACATGCTGATAAGTCGGCAAACAGCGCTCGTGGTAAGTGCCGTTACCCCACGAATACTGAAGAAAGCAATACTGGAAGCCCCCAAAAGGGGGGTCATCAACGTTCATCCTGGCCTACTGCCGGCATTTCGCGGTTGTACGTGTGTTGAGTGGGCTGTGTATTTGGATGAACAGATCGGCAATACAGCGCATTTCATGACCGAAGGCATTGATGAAGGCCCCACTATTATCGACGAACCGCTGACTTTTACACCCAATGATGACTACCCCACAGTAAGGACGAAGGTTTATCGTGCCGGTTTCGACTTGATGGCTCGGGCCGTCAGGAAAGTACTTGAAGATGATTTGGCGGTCTCAGCGATGAGTCGACCTACCGACGAAGGCAGGTATTTCAGTGTTATCGGGGACGAAGAATTAAACGAAGTAAAAGTAAAGCTAAAGGCTGGGCGATATCTTTTTCAAAAATCGACTTTCGACTCGAAGTAGACAACGTTTGATGAGTGCCACTAGCAAAACTTACCATAAAAACACTATCAGATACGTTGATTTCTCGCCGAGCGGTCCCAATCAGAAGCTTCACGGATACTTGAGCAGTGAAAACCTAATCTATCCACTTGATTTGCCATCATGGTGGGCATGCGAAGCTGCGGGTTTTCGTTGTCGTACCCCCGCTTCTATGGGCGATAACGCAGTCGCAGATAAAATATACAGTGCAGCGGCTAAGATTGTTACAGAGGCTATATTTCGACGGGATTTGTTCGAGAAAGATTTTGGGGCAGTAAATCCCCTCTACGTTCCAGCACACTGGCTTGTTGCTCTCTTGGGGGGCGTAGCAGTCAAAACCATTGACCTTGTCTCCATTGCCAACGAGGTCGGAGAACGGCCGACTTTACTGGTGGAAACTGCTGAACCGATACCGTTCGTTCCCACTTACGGAGAGATCGCCGATATCTTATTTGGATGCAATGTTCCAAAGAGACAACGAAGGCACGCCGCACCTTCGTGGCGTACCCGTTTAGCTCGGGGCGTGATGACAGCAAAAAGCAGGCTTCTTTCACTAGGTCAGCGTGTACGACAACAAAATGAAAAACCGACCCTGCTACTAGCTCAAAACCTGCCGGACCTGTCCGCATTGCTCGAAGCGAACCGAAACCTTGGCGAGCCATTCCGTCCGAGTGGGTTTGATTTTAAATGGCGTCACTTAATTCCCGAAAGAAATAAATGGGTATTGCCGAAAATATTGCCACAACTTGGTGAAAGCCTGTATCGCACAGTTGGCCTTCCGGTGCCAGAGACCGATTTCGTGACCGCGCTACTGGCAGCTTACGAAGCGATCGGAGGTGAGTTTGAAGGCAGTATATTCGAAGCGATGAGGTCCACTGATCTAACGAGGAGAGGGGTCTTGCTTGTCCCCGCTCTGGTCAAAATGCCCTTTAGGGCTGAAGTTTATCGCGCTTGGCGGGAGGGGCTAACTATTGTCAACGCAGTGTACTCCGACGGTAATGTTTCTGGATCGTTCAAGCTGGATGTCGATCTATACAGGCTTTCGCTCGCCTCCTTGAACTTATACAGCGGATATTGTGCGAGCCTAGCAAGAGACTGGAGAAGAAGAAGCGGACTTCTGCCTGAGGGGTACCTTGGCGCCACGCAAGCTGTCGGAACATCCTTACAGAAGTCGGGAAGACAAAAAACTTCCAACGTAACCCCCACAAAAAGAACTGTTCTCTATCTGCCGAATGCCTTTTCTGGCAACGTGCGACTAGGGCCACAAAGGGAGCAGCACGATATACCCTATTGGCATTTCCAGCTCAGCTTACTCAAAAGCTTAGCGAAAATAGAGAATATCGAATTGATTTACAAAGCGCACCCGAAAAGTTTTGTTCGTTTGCCAGATGCCAAAGTGGCTGAAATTACCAATTTGGGTGCTCGATATGCAGTAAGTTCCTTGGATGAGGAAATGCTTCGCGGTGTTGATTGTCTGGTTGCTGATCATTTCGCGACCGGCGTATCAAAGGCTCTAGAATACGGTGTGAATGTCGTCCTAGTGGATACTGGATATCGTATACTTTTTCCGGAAATGCAGCGATTGGCCGAAAAAAGTATTGATTTTGTTGATTCGAGAGTGCCGAAGTGGGAAGAACGGTTAGCACTGGCAATTAGAGCCAGGCTAGAGGAACTACAGCCTCCATGCCACAACGATTTTCTTACCAAGGCGATGGGACTGGACATTCCCGGGAGTAGAGCTGAAAACGTAATGCGTGCGATCTGCGAACATTTTGCGGTTGTGGAAAAACATTGAGGTGTTGGTGGGACATCCCGTAGAAGAACAGAAGCGCGTCGCAATACATGCGGTTTTACTTGGCGTGAATTGATGGCGTTGGGTCAGAAGGATCATTTAACACGTTCTAAAAAGGTACTAAAGGACGTCGCGCTTCTTGGTAGCAGGACGGCTGTTGCTCGAGTCATCCAGATTCCTGTTTTCTTGGCGACAACGCGCGTGCTCGGACCGGAAGCCTTCGGTCTGCTCAAGATTATCCAGTTGGCACCGACGTTAGAAAAGTTCGGGAATCTTTCTTTCAGCGATGTGCCTGTACGCGAGTCCCGAAACATGCTGGACAGCCAAGGGAAACTGGCCCGCTCGCACGTAAGAGACGTTTCTTTCTCGGCCAGTATTCTCTGGATATCGATACTAGCGGTGGCCGTTTCGATTTACGCATTTTTTCAAACCGAACAGGTGCTTGTAATTGGCCTGTTGATGGCCGCTGCAACCATGTTGTTGCAAGCGCTGCAGCGCTTGCATAAGGTCAACCGGGTCATTGAGCGCGATTTTTCCGCTATCGCAGCAGCGGAAACCCTTGCTGTGATTGCATCAGGTCTGTTCGTAATTGCGGTTGTCTGGTTTTTGGGGATATACGCAGTGCTGATCGGCGGAATGCTCGCGCCAGTCGTCGCTATGGCAGCATATCGGCACCGACGAAGGCTAGAGTTTTCGTGGTCTCTGGATCCTACTGAAGTGGCTAGGCAACTCAGGTTTACCTCGACTATTGTTATATCCACGCTGGTTTACGGTGCCTGGCTCTGGGCAGAGCGGCTGCTTGTTTCAAACCTTCTAGGTCTTAAGGCCTTGGGCGTTTACATGATTATCGTCGTTGGCATCGAAATGGTACAAGGATTTCTGGCTACTATCTCACAGGCGATTTCTGTTCGCGTTTATCACCATCTGGGGGACTCCAGTGGACCGATAGAAAAAGACATCTACGTCTTGCCAACGATTGTCCTTGCTGTCGCAATCCCGCTCGCCGGGGGATTGATTCTCTTCCTTGGCCCCGGTGTGATCAACTATTTACTCCCTGCTTACACGAGTGCTCTTGAAATTCTTCCTTATGGGGTCGTGATGCTCTGGTGTGCGACCTTGCCCTTGGTATACGCAACTGCCGCTGTCTCTGTGCGTGTTAATAGGTTGCGTTCTGTCGTGTTACTAAGAACAACGTGTCTTGCGGTCTTTATTGTCATATCAATTATCGCGACGAAGAGCGGGTATGGCATGGGTGGGATTGCTGCTGTTCGGACATTTACGCTCGCGATCATGATGATTGGTTTTTTTCTGCTGTGTCGCTCAGCACTTCATCCTTCGAGAGGAGACGCTTTGCGCGCAGCACTTCGCTATATTTCTCCTGCCGTGCTTGCTTTTGTTGCCTATCAGTTGGCGACCTTCTTAGTCTCACACGCTCTCTCTTATATGGAGGTGCTTCTGCAACTCTTGATGTTCGTCACGCTTTATGCGCCGGCGCTCTACTGGCTAGAGCGTCATACCCATATCGCAAGAATCGTGATCTCACTTATTCGGGGAGCCCCCCATGAAAAGACCTAAACATACCCGCTATCAGGACTACGTGATCAAAGACGGCAGGCTTGTCGGGGCGTTCGATGACATGTACCGAGACCACACCGACCCATGGGATCAATCAAGAGAAAATGATCGTACGGATAAAGTGATTTTGCTCAATGTCATCAGGCGAATTTCCGAACGAGAACCAATGCGCGTGGTCGATATAGGTTGCGGACTTGGTTATTTCTCCGCTCGGATTTCAGCACTTGGCATTCCCGTTCTTGCGCTCGACGTGTCTGAAGCAGCCATTTCCCGAGCGCGAGAACTTAATCCCGGACCTCTGTATGCCGTTGGCGATCTGCTGGCGGACGATTTGTTCAAGCCATTCCAGCCGACGATGTTTGTTATGGCTGAGACGACTTGGTATGTTCTGGAAAAAATCAGAACATTCCGCAGGACTCTTCTTTCCGAGTACCCTGGTGCATCACTGCTGTCCGGTTAAATTGAGGGGTGAATCGCTGTAGGCCATGAATGACAAGGGTTTCCGAGCGACGAGGGGTGTCTCCGATTTGAAATCGAAACTGGGGTTCCCGCAGAATTCTGGGCTTTGCCCCGGAGACTGCCATGAACACCGGCAAGACGCTGTTCGCCCAGGTCATGGACTTTTTGCCGTGGAAGACATTCCATCGAATCGTAGCGCGGCACGGTGGCGACAAGGGTGTTCGAGCGCTGACCTGTGCGGAGCAATTCCGGGTCATGGCCTTCGCGCAACTGACCTACCGGGAGAGCTTGCGCGACATCGAGGCGTGTCTGCTGGCCCAGGCGGCGAAGCTGTACCACATGGGATTTCGCGAACCGGTGGCCAGATCGACCCTGGCGGATGCCAACGAGTTGCGCGACTGGCGCATCTGGGAGAGCTTTGCGGGGCGCCTGATCATTCAGGCACGCGAACTGTACCTCAGCGAAGATTTGGGGCTCGATCTGACCAACACCGTCTATGCACTCGACTCGACCACTATCGACCTGTGCCTGTCGGTCTTTCCGTGGGCACACTTCCGCACGACCAAGGCCGCCGTGAAGATGCACACGCTGCTCGATCTTCGCGGCAGCATCCCGAGCTTCATCCATGTCTCCGACGGCAAGCTGCACGATGTGCATGCCCTCGATCTGCTGGAACTGGAGGCCGGAGCCATCTACGTGATGGATCGCGGCTACGTCGATTTCGCACGCTTGCATGCGCTGCATCTGGCCGGGGCTTTCTTCGTTACCCGCGCCAAGTCGAACATGAACTGGCATCGCATCTATTCGATGCCGACCGACAGGACCACGGGCATCATCTGCGATCAGCGCATTGCGCTGGACGGCTTCTATACGCAGCGGGACTACCCCGCCCAACTGCGACGGGTGCGCTTCAACGACCCCGAGACCGGCAAGACACTCATCTTCCTCACCAATCAGATGACATTGCCGGCCACGACCATCTGCGCGCTTTACAAGAACCGCTGGCAGGTCGAACTGTTCTTCAAGTGGATCAAGCAGCATCTTCGGATCAAGCGTTTCTTTGGTACGTCGGAGAATGCGGTCAAGACGCAAATCTGGATCGCCGTGTCGGTCTATGTGCTCGTCGCCATCATCAAGAAGAAGTTGCAACTGGATGCCTCGCTCTACACTTTGCTACAGATCTTGTCGGTCACCCTTTTCGAGAAGATGCCCTTGCAGCAAGCCTTTCCGGCCGGCGAGTACATTTCCCCAGAGGGCATGCCGCACAACCAACTGAATCTATTCACGATTTAACCGGACAGCAGTGCTGGTGCATATTTTCTTCATGCGCTGAATTTTCTTCCTCTCGGTATGCAAAAGTATGGCCGCGAGTACTTTACTGATCCTGATGGAATGAGAAAATACTTTGGACTTAGCATCATCGAGTACGGAGATATCCGCTTCGAGGAAGGAAATACAAGAAGCTACTTCTTGGCACGGCTAAATGGTTGACATGACAGCTGAAAAGGCATGATTTGGGTGCATTAGTCGTTTTACTCATCCCAGAACCCACGAATAAGGATCTGGATGCCCTCGTCCGATGCCTGACGGGGCTGTCGGAAGCGACGGTGCTTTCGTTTGCGGATGAAGAATTGTCGCCCTTGGTCGATCAGGCGCGATCCGCTGGATGTGAGATCCATCTCTTATCAGCGGCTGATCATCTGAGCGCATCGCTGATGCCATTCGGTGACGAAGCGACTGCGTGGCTCGCCTCGCTTCGTGAAGAAGTTGCACTCGACGACGAAGCGTGGTGGTTCTCCAAGCTTTCTGAAATGAACTTTAGTGACCGCGTATGGTTCGATCTTCTTCGCCTGAATATCGTCTTAGACATGGTGAAAGCAGGACTACCTGAACAGATGTTCTGGCTTTCCGACTCAGCAATGGATATGGCGCTCGGCGGCCTCTGCAAGAAGAAGGCGATTGCCGGGCGACGCATCGGGCATTATTTATGGATGCCCCCTCGCTTTGCTTTCACCAAAGCAGTATGCGGATGGCTTTTCAACGCTTTTACCGACCTTGTCGTGTGCATATTCCTAGTGAAAGAGAGCGGTACCGTACATCCGGCAAAGGCGCTGATCCTTGCCGGATATCCCAATAACTGGATACTAGGCCGAAATCCGGTACGCTACCGTTTTTCGGGCACGTTACCGCGAGATCGGCGGATGGGCTATCTGGTTGGCGTTACGAGGCGGTCATTGCCTCGTTTGCGCAACCCCTTTGTTGCCATCAGTTCTGCTCGGATACTCACAAAAACGACTGCGCTCGCACCGATATTCATCGTCGAGCGATATGGCTCAATTGCCAGAGTATTTTGGGAATATGCGCGAGCTCCGTTCTTGGGTCTAGGATGGTGGAACGGATGGTTGCAGAGGCGGCACCTCGTGAAGTGGCATGGTACTGATGTCTGGCCGTTGTTGATGCCGCACTTGGCGGCAGCCCCAATTGTCGATTGGCCTAAGAACAAGTATTGGCGGTACTGTATTGCATCGGCTTGCAGGGAACTAGCGGCTGAATCGGTGGTCATTCCTCTTTTCGAGCTGGTGGAAGGCCGTTCTGCCGTAGCAGGTGTTCATCAGGCAAATGCACGCGCGATTGGGCTGCAGCATGGTCCCAATGGCGTAGCCCATCGCTGGCGATTCGATAAACCACTTGTCCAGTTGCGCAGAGAATCGCCCGAGTTTATGCCAGACATCATTGCAGCAGAGGGCGAAGTTGTAGCCAACAACTTGATCGATGCCGGACTAGATCCTGCAATAGTCTGTGTTGTCGGCGCCCCCCGCATTACGGTACGAACGCCTGTATTCGATTATCAGTCATCAACACGTTGCATCCTCGTGCTGGGTGAGATGCATGAGCCAAAGTTGACGTTCAGGATCGCAGAAAACCTCGGGCATAGATTGTCGGGCTGGCGTATTGTGTTGCGACCCCATCCCGCGACCAAGATGCAAGTAAGCCGTTATCTACAGCGCATTGTCGCTGCGGCGCCGGACGTCTTTTTCCTAAGCCATGCCCAGCAGACATTTGAAGAAGAGTTGGAGGCACTTCGACCGCGCGCGCTGCTCGCTGGCGTCAGTGGCGCTTGCGTAGCGGCGGCAAAAGCAGGATGGCCAGTAGTCATTGCTAAGTCGAACTGGATACCCAACTTTAATCCTTTGCTGCAATGCGAGAGGGAGCAACTGCTAACGCTGAGCTTAGGCAATCATCAAGGATTAGAGCAGTTCATCAGAACGGTTGATGGAGAGGAACTTGAGCGTTATTCAAAAATTTGCGCTCGGGTCGGGGAAAAAACCATGGCGGCTGAATCGGAAGACGCTGTGATCAGAATGGCGGAAGCATTTGATCTATGAGACGTATGCGGGCTCGTAAGGTTTTCAATTTGGCTCCTACCGAGCGTACTGTCTTTATCTTGGTTCCCTCACCACATCCTACCGGCCCAGTCAAGGGCGCGTATGCTTTAGCCAATGCACTTGCGCCATTGCGGCAGGTTGTTCTGGTCTTCCTTAAGGCGGGACCGGGTGTGGAAGCACCTTTGGACGATCGGGTCGAGGTAGTGTCGATGGCGCAGTCACCGGGCGGGTGGCGTGAACGCCTCAGTGCCTACCGCGAACTACTGCGCAGCGCAGGCGGTAGAGAACATGTTGGTTCGGTATCGATGTGCCTGTCGGCCGACTGGATTAATCGATTCTGTCGTGCGCAGGCGGTTACTTGCGCCAGCGTGCGTGGAAATCTGCTACAAAACTACCGTTACGATTACGGTATTCCTGGTACGCTTTTGGCTGTTGGGCACCTGATTGCACTGCGATCGTTTGATCATGTGGTTTCCATGACGGAGGCAATGTCCCGGCAGATTCGATCCCTAACCGGCATTCGCTCCAAGGTCATTGGCAATTTCGTGGATGAACGAGAACTCGAGTTGTACCGAGCGCCTGCGCAAAAGGATAGCACTGGTCTTCGTTTTGTCTTTGTAGGATCATTAACGAGTCGTAAACAGCCTGAACTTCTCATTCAGGCTATACGAGACTTGCTGAACCAGGGACACGATGTCCAGTTGGACCTGATCGGCGAGGGGCCTTTGCGGCAGGCTATTGAAACGGCAATATCCTCCCACGAGCTTAGTTGGCGTATTAGGTTGCATGGCCAATTGGCAAATCCATACCTGCTGATTGCTGCAGCCGATGCGTTTGTTCTCCCTTCCTACTCAGAGGGCGTGTCCCGCGCAGCCCTGGAAGCGCTTCATCTTGGGGTGCCTTCTGTACTACGGGATGTGGATGGTAATTCTGAATTGCTGACCATGCCTCAGGCAGGCATGATGTTTTCACGTGACGAAGAGCTTCCAGATGCGATGATTAAGGCAGCGACTTATGGCCGTTTCAGATCTGTAAAATCTAGTCTGTTACCGTCGCTATTCCGGCAAGACAACGCTGCAATACGATATCTTGCGTTGATAGAAGGCGGGACATGACAGCCCAGGAAAACTATTTCGATTATCTCAAAGGGCGTAGCCGCCTCGGCTTGTTGTATCGACAGTACTGGCTGTATCCAAGGCTATGCCGATATATCGATGGCAAGACTCTCGATATTGGTTGCGGAATCGGCGATTTCCTGAACCATCGTACCGGAACGGTGGGCGTCGATATCAATCCGGCAACGGTCGACTGGTGTCGCCGTAGGGGATTGGATGCGCACCTAATGTCGCCCAATGTGCTGCCATTTCAGGATGTTAGTTTTGACAGCGCGATTCTCGATAATGTACTGGAGCATCTTGTCGAGCCCGATAAACTACTGGGGGGAATACGCCGAGTTCTGCGGCCAAATGGGACCCTAGTGGTTGGCGTGCCGGGACAGCGCGGGTACGCCACAGACCCCGACCACAAGGTCTTCTACGACGAGGCCACGCTTGTTTCGGCCTTGGCTACGGCGCGATTCGGCCTGCGACGGGTGTTCCAAATGCCCTTGCGGTCGGCCTGGCTAGACGTTCGCATGCGCCAGTACTGCCTGTATGGAGTATTTGAGCGTGACTGAGCCTTGCCGCCAGCCCATCACGGTATCCGTTGTCAGTCATGGCCAAGGTCGGCTCGTGGCTGCATTACTCGAGGATCTGGCTTGTTGTCATGACGTATCGGCAGTTGTCCTGACCCAAAATATTCCCGAAGATGACATTCCGTGCCCCGCGTCCCTGCAACCGCGCTTGCGAGTGATCCGCAACGAGCGCCCTCGCGGTTTTGCTGCCAATCACAATCAGGCCTTCAGATTTTGTGAAACCTCATTGTTCGCTGTGCTCAATCCGGACATCCGGTTCAGGGGCGACCCGTTTCAGCAACTGGCTCTCGCTCTCGATGCACACGGTGGCGGCGTGATTGCGCCAGCAGTAAGAAATCCCAGCGGCGATCTTGAGGATAGCGCGCGCCATTTTCCGACACCGCTGCGCCAGCTGCGCAAGCTTATGGGACTTGGCGATGGTCGCATTGCTGCCGAAGGCGCCGCCCCGCAGGACGTCGACTGGACTGCCGGAATGTTCCTTCTTTTCCCGGCAAGCGTATATAGCGAACTCGAAGGGTTCGACGAAGGTTTCTTTCTCTATTACGAAGATGTAGATGTATGCACTCGGCTCTGGCGGAGTGGCCGGCGCGTTATTCTGCATCCGGGCGTGACGGTGATACACGCCGCTCAGCGGGCGAGCCGAAGGAGGCTGCGCTATATGAAGTGGCACTTTTTTAGCATGTTTCGTTACTTCGTGAAGCATGCCTGGCGGCTGCCGCGATAGGGGGGTGTTGCTTGAAAGCCCTGGTCACTGGGGCGGCCGGCTTCATCGGACGCGGACTCTGCAACACGCTAGCATCTCGTGGGTTCGATGTGGTGCCGACCGTTCGGTGTGCGCCTGTCGGAGATGAGATCGCTGTTGGCGACATCGGGCAAGAAACAGATTGGCGGGAAGCGTTAGCTACACAACCAGAAGTCGTCGTTCATCTCGCTGCTCGAGTCCATGTAATGAAAGATGATGAAGCCGATCCTTTGGAATCTTATAGGGCAGTCAATGTTGAGGGCTCTCTGAATCTTGCCCGACAGGCTGCCGCAGCTGGCGTCGAACGCCTTGTGTATTTAAGTTCAATTAAGGTGAATGGTGAAAGTAGCTCGGCTGGGCAGCCGTTTAAAGCTGACGATACGCCTGCTCCGGAAGACCCTTATGGTATCTCCAAGCATGAGGCGGAACGGATGTTGCGCCAGATTGCCACTGAAACTGGAATGGAGGTGGTGATCATTCGACCCCCACTGGTCTATGGGCTGGGGGTGAAGGGCAACTTTGCTTCGCTAGTGCGCTGGATACGCAAAGGCATACCACTGCCGCTAGGCGCTGTGCATAACAAACGCTCGTTGGTTGCCCTTGAAAATCTGGTGGATTTCATCGCCCTGTGCGCAGACCCTGAGTGTTCACCTCGCGCAGCGAATGAAGTGTTCTTGATTTCGGATGGGGAAGACGTTTCTACGACTGAGCTTTTTCTCAAGGTGGCTAATGCCTATAACGTTGCCCCGCGTTTATTGCCAATACCCGTCATCTGGACCCAGACCGTAGCCCGATTGTTGGGCAAGCGAGTTGTGGCCGACCGGCTGTTAGGGTCTCTGGTGGTCGATTGCTCCAAAGCCCGGGTCTTAGTCGGCTGGAAACCTGTGGTTTCGATGGACGAGCAACTAAAAAAGATGGCGCTGCATGACACGCATATTTGATTTGCTTTTGTCCTTCATAGGGTTGGTCATGGGAGCGCCAATTTTGGTTCTGCTGTGGATATTGGGTTGGTTAGATACTGGGTCACCATTGTTCCTGCAAAAACGTGTCGGCCGCCATCAAGAGCCGTTCACTTTGGTGAAGTTCCGCACCATGAGGCCAGACACAGCTTCAGTTGCCACCCACTTGGCGGACGCATCAGCCGTGACGAAGTCGGGACATTTCTTGCGCCGCTCTAAGCTGGATGAACTACCTCAACTTTGGAACGTGCTGAAGGGCGAGATGAGTCTGGTGGGCCCTCGGCCGTGCTTGTTCAGTCAGACCGAACTGATTGATGAACGTGAATCGCGCGGTGTTTTTAACGCCCGCCCAGGCATTACTGGCCTCGCCCAGATCAATGGAATCGATATGTCGACACCAAGACTCCTTGCTGAAACGGATGCGCTGATGCTGCAGGAGATGGGCCTTAGGGCTTATTTCACGTTCATCCTCAAAACAGTGAGGGGCGCGGGCAGCGGTGATCGAATCAAGCCTTGATAGAGTTATGCACCTAGCGTCATGAAAAATAAACATGATCATCCTGCGGACTCAGGACTCAGGACTCAGGACTCAGGACTCAGGACTCAGGACTCAGGACTCAGGACTCAGGGGGCTGCACGCCATGAAACAACCTCTGTTTAAGATGGCCGTCCCCATCCTCGCCTTGCCGCGAGCAGCAAAGCGATTCGTCGCTTTGTCAGTCGATCTGGGCCTCTGCGTCCTAACCGTCTGGTTGGCTTTTTATCTGCGGCTGGGGGAGTTTGTCGCTCTGTCTGGCACCGCTTTGTGGGCGGTGGCTGCCTCAGTAGGAATCGCACTACCCATCTTTGTGGTGTCGGGCCTGTACCGCGCCATTTTCCGCTACAGCGGTTGGCCCGCTCTGCTAGCAGTGGCGCGCGCGGTGGGCATTTACGGTTTGCTCTATGCCTCCGTCTTCACCGCCATTGGTGTGGCTGGTGTGCCCCGCACGGTGGGCATCATCCAGCCGATTCTGTTGCTGTTGTTCGTGGGTGCATCGCGTGCGCTGGCGCGGGTCTGGCTGGGTGACCAGTATCTGAGCATTCTGAAGCGAGCATCGCGCCCCAAGGTTCTGATTTATGGGGCAGGCACCACTGGTCGCCAGTTGGCTGCTGCCATGGCCAACAGCCACGAAATGCAGGTGGCGGGGTTCCTGGACGATGACGACCGCCTGCACGGTCACGTGCTCAACGGCCAGCCCATCTACAACCCGGCCGACTTGGACAACCTGGCCACCACGCTCAACATCAGCGACGTGCTGTTGGCCATGCCCAGCCTGAGCCGCAAGCGACGCAACGAGATCCTGAGCCAGATCCGCGTGGCCCGCGTGGCCGTGCGCACGCTGCCCAGCGTGACCGATCTGGCCCAGGGCAAGGTCAGCATTTCGGACCTGCGCGAACTGGACATTGACGACCTGCTGGGCCGCGAACCCGTAACGCCCAATCACATCCTGCTGGTCAAGAACATCGTGGGCAAGGTGGTGTTGGTGACGGGCGCTGGCGGCTCCATTGGCAGTGAACTGTGCCGCCAGATCCTGGCGGTGAACCCAGCCAAGCTGCTGCTGATCGAGCAGAGTGAGTTCGCGCTGTACGCGATTCACCAGGAACTGGAAGAAAAACTGGCCGGGCTGGACGGCGCCACGCCACCCGTTCTGGTACCCCTGCTGGCTTCGGTGCAGGACGAAGAACGCATGCGCGAAATCATGTCCACATGGCACCCGGACACGGTCTACCACGCCGCGGCCTACAAGCACGTGCCACTGGTGGAGCACAACCCGGCCGCAGGCATCAAGAACAACGTGCTGGGCACGCTGCGCACTGCGCAGGCTGCCGCAGAAAACGGTGTGACCGAATTTGTGCTCATCAGCACCGACAAGGCGGTTCGCCCCACCAACGTGATGGGTGCCAGCAAGCGCCTGGCTGAAATGGCGCTGCAGGCGCTGGCGGCGGCACATGCGACCACACAAGGCGGTACGGTGGGAACAGGCGGCACCAAGTTCAGTATGGTGCGCTTCGGCAACGTGCTGGGTTCGTCGGGTTCGGTCGTACCCAAATTCCGCCAGCAGATCCGCGACGGCGGGCCCATCACCCTGACGCACCCGGAAGTTACGCGCTACTTCATGACCATCTCGGAAGCGGCTCAGCTCGTCATCCAGGCCGGCGCCATGGCAAAAGGCGGCGACGTGTTCGTGCTCGACATGGGCCAGCCCGTGAAAATCATGGACCTGGCGCGGCGCATGGTCGAACTCTCGGGCCTGACGGTGAAAGACGAGCAGCACCCCGACGGCGACATCGCGATCGCTGTGACCGGCCTGCGCCCCGGCGAAAAGCTCTACGAGGAACTGCTGATCGGCGACAACCCCAAGCCCACGGTGCACCCCCGCATCATGAAGGCCCACGAAGAGTTCATTCCCTGGGCCGAGTTCGAGGCCAAGCTCACCGCCCTGGAAATGGCCCTGAACGTGAACGACGTGGGCGTGATCCGCCTGATGATGCAGCAACTGGTGGCTGGCTACATCCCCAGCGACGACATTGTGGACTGGGTGTACCTGGAGCAAGAGGCTGAGGCGCAGGCCTTGGGAGTGGCTGGTTGAATTTGGCACGGTCAGCGTTGCCTGCTGGCAAACGCAGGGCGAAAGCCAGTGCGTCGATAACCGGTGCGCAACCAGATGGTGACAGGCCGTGTCGGTCTGGGTGGTGGTTGCACGAGCCGAGAAAGTGTCCGATGGCTTGCTCCGCTTGCCACATCCTGATCGACTTGCGCATCGGGCTTGGTCGATCCTCGCAGCGCAGCTTCCTCAAACGCTTCCACATCCTCCAGCCGGTAGCGCACTTGGTTGCCAAGCTTGAGGAACAGCGGTCCGCCCGATTCGGTGCGCCAGCGCTCCAAAGTCGCCTCACTGATCCGCCAGCGCTCAGCCAGCTCGGTCTGGGTCATGCATCGTTCGGTTTTCATGTGCGTCCTTCTGGGTGTTGACAGGACTGCCATGAAGGCGCTGTTTGCCGGAAAAGCCAAGGCTTGGAATACCCCAATGGATTGACTTGGCCGGGGTGAATTGGCATACTATGCCAATCGATCCACAGGAGGATGCAAATGCCAACACGCAATGTGGTGCTAACCGACCATCAAGCCTCGCTTGTGGAACAGTTGGTGACAAGCGGCCGCTACCAAAATGCCAGTGAAGTGCTACGAGAGGGACTCCGACTCATTGAGCAACGTGAAACAGAAGACGCTTACCGTCTTGAGGTCCTTCGCACTGCTGTGCAAGTTGGCATCTCGGACATTGAAGCCGGCCGATTCGAGACCTTTGACTCAAAGGAAACACTGCGCGCGCACCTCAAGTCCATCACGGCTAAAGCCATCGTTGCTGCATGAGTTTGGCATGGACAGTTCGGCTGGCGGATCAAGCCGAGCTTGATTTCCTCGATATTGCTACCTGGACGGCAGAAAATTTTGGCTCGAGGCAGGCAGATGAATATTCAGAGACGGTCATGCTTGCAATCGAGGCATTGACCGATGGCCCTGAAATTCTGGGAGCCAAGGCGCGGGAGGACATTGCACCGGGCATCTGTACCCTGCACGTCGCACGGCAGGGTCGAAAAGGGCGTCACTTCGTGATTTTCAGGCAAGCGAAAGAGCGCACCATCGATGTCCTACGACTGCTGCATGACAGCATGGATCTGGTCAGGCGTATTTCTGATGGTAATGATCAAACGCACTGAAGGGGCCCCACCGTTTGATGGCGAAAAGGCGCAAGAGCTGTTCCGCCAAGAAACGCTCAAAACATGGGAGGCGTTTCAAGCGACCGGATTGCATCTCACCGCTCATGAGGCCGACACTTGGATGTCAAAGCTCGAACAGGGCGAAGACATCGAGCTGCCTGCCGCACACGTGTGAATGGCGCCCTTGATATGGCGCATAGCTTGGTGGCGGGTTGCCTAAGGTCGTTCATTGAACTACACTTTGCCCATGAACTTTGAGTGGGATGAAAGCAAGAGTGACGCTTGTTTTCGGGATCGAGGGTTTGATTTCGCTTACGCAGCTTCAGCCTTTGCTGATCCGGACCGAATCATCCGGCAAGACACCCGTCACAGCTATGGCGAAGACCGCTACGAGCTGATTGGGCGTATTGAGGAGCGCTTGTTCGTCCTCGTTTACACGCCGCGTCACGATGCGATCCGAATCATCTCTGCTCGAAAAGCCAATACACGAGAGGTGAAGCGCTATGAAAACCGTTCGCATGACGATTGACGTACAAAATCCGAAAGCCAAACCAGTAGGCCGGATTGATGCCGCGCGGGTTGATGCAACGACCGAGGCTGATGTTGCCAGGCACAAGGCCGCCGATGACGCAGAGGCAATGCTCGATGCAGCCAAATTTGCGCGCCGTGTACGCCGGCGACTGGGTTTTAGCCAGGCGGAGTTTGCCGAGCGCATTGACGTCTCTTTGGATACGATCCGTAACTGGGAGCAGGGCAAACGCAGCCCGACGGGCGCCGCAAAGGCGTTGTTGAAGGTACTGGACAAGGCGCCAGAAGCGGCGCTGGCTGCTTTGCATTGATCCGATTCATTCCTCACCAACCCCAAGTGTTACTCAGGCGTTTGGAGAGTTGGTTCGAAACCAGTCGCTTCTGCACCACCAAACACCAGTCCAGTAAGTGCCAGCACGGTCCAGAAAATAACAATAAATCAGAATAATAAGTGACTGTCGAGTCCGGCGCGATCCAAGAAGTTCCGCTGGAATCCGACGGTAACTGACGGTAGAATTGACGGTAACTGTTCAGCTGGCGAGACCAGTTACCGTCATGCCGCTAAGTAACACCACGATTGCCAAGAAGGCTAAGCCCCGCGACAAGCACTACAAGATGGCGGACGAGAAGGGGCTCTATCTGCTCGTAGCTCCGTCTGGTGGGCTCTGGTGGCGCTTCGACTATCGGTTCGGCGGCAAGCGGAAAACGCTATCAATGGGCGTCTTTCCAGACGTGAGCTTGCAGAAGGCGCGCGCGGACCGTGACGAGGCGAGAAGGCTTGTCGCGTCAGGTATAGATCCCGGAGAAAACAGAAAAATTCAGGCGGCAGCGTCTATCGAACGCGCCGCCAACAGCTTCGAGATCGTGGCACGAGAGTGGTTCGCCAAGCACTCCCAAAGCTGGGCTCAAAGCCATGCGGATAAGATTATTCGTCGACTAGAGGGAGACCTATTTCCTTGGCTCGGCGGAAGGCCGATCATGGAAATTACAGCACCAGAGTTACTCAAGACCTTGCGTCGAATTGAGTCTCGTGGGGCTCTAGATACTGCCCATCGCGCACACCAAAATTGCGGACAGATATTTCGCTACGCGGTGGCAACGGGACGTTGTGAACGAGATCCGTCACGCGATCTAAAGGGTGCCCTCCCTCCGCCAAAGGGTAAAGCCGCACAGGGCGCTGCCCGGCAATGCGAAGTAATCTCGCACGCTTCCCGTCCGCCTCTGGCTTCTGCAGTGCCCCCAACTCCTGCAGAACATCGAGTGCCCGCTTGAAATCGAAACCTTTCGTGGCCTCGCGCATGGCGTCCGCCGTAAACAGGTATTCTCGGCCCTCAGTGGTGGAACGCCACCAGCCTGCACGATCTCTGACCGAAGCCTCATCGCGGGAATTGGCGTCAGAAAACCGTCCATCACCGTGGCGTTCTATGAAACCGGAGATGCGTTCAGCAATCTGCCGCCGCTCGTCGTTTCCAGTGCCGCGCGTGGAACGCCAGAGCCTGAACCCATCTGCCGCTGCATGGATGGCTTCACCTTCCTTCCAGCCGGTAAGTCCGTACTCGGTCGCCACCTCACCGGCCAGTCCGATCAACGCAAGGCGCGCTGCTGCCCGCTTGTCCTGTCCCTCGGCGCCTTCCGCTGAAAACAGCGGCAGCACTTTGATGTCTTCCAACATGGAGCAGAAGTCACGTCGATCATGGGACAGTTTTTCGAGAAATGATCGACCGACGACACCATAGTGTTGCGCCGCGGACCGCTTGATTCCGTCGGAGAATGCCGCCGCTGATGCAGCGCCGTGCAGATCATCCCATGCACCAAATTTTTGTGCGGCTGGAAGATCTAGTAGTCGCACCGAATGGCCCGCTTTTGCACGGTAGCCGCCCTCTGCCATCGTGGTGCCGATGGTGCGTTCGCCACTCGACAATACAAAGCAGCGCCAGCGCACCACTCCTCGCGCCGAACCTGTTCTGCTTGCCCGTTGCTTGCCGCGCCCGTTTCCCAGCGCATAGACGATCGCACCTACTTCTTTGGGGTCACATTCGCTGATTTCATCCAGCGCCAGCAGGCAGTCGTTAAAGAGCGCCGCCGCCCCTTCCATACCGTTCGCCGTGGCCCGCCAACTGCGGCGATAGTTGGGTCCACCCCAGATAGAGCACGAAGCTTCGATTGCCGTCGTCTTGCCAGTAGATGAATCCCCGACAAAGTGGATACCTCCACCCTCTGCATTACAAAGTGCCATCATTGGCCCTGCGAATCCCGCCGACAGCGCGATCAAGAGAAGTGGGTTGTCCGTCGCCTTAGTTGAGATTCCTTCCTTCCAGCCTTGCAATGTCCCCGCCTTGGTGTGTTCTTCGTGACCGTGCTCGCCGCTCTGAAAGATCACACCGGCGGCATCCGGTCCGATAACCTGATCGGGCAAGACGAAGGTGTTTCCGGTCCAGCCTACTTGCAAGGCGCAGCGCATTCGTCGCTTCGGTTGTTTGTGTTGCAGGTAAGCTGGAAGTTGCTGCCGTGCCTTGACGGGGTCGAGTTCGACGCCCATCGCCAGCAGTTCCCCACGCAGTTCATCGCCTGCCCCCCGCAGCAGTTCCATCGGCATAGCCCATTCACGCCAATGGCCAAGAGAATTCTTGAAGCGCAACAGACGGCCAAAGTTGTTGTCCTGGCCGTCGAAGGTCACAGCGTCGATGTAGAGCGGGGAACAGAACCACAAGTCGAGTGGCATTGCCGGGGTGTCCTTCTTGGCCTGAGTCGTGGTGCAGAAATAGACCCCTGGGCGATACTTGCGACCTCCACACTCTGCCCAGTCATCTAACACGACGTAACAGGGGCGAGCGCTCTCATCGGGGAAGGGCGAGGAATTTTGGACAGCCTCACAGTCAGCAGCATCCAGGGGACAGTCGGGCGTTCCCTCCGGCGTGCCCACCCTCTCCTCAGGGACTTCATCGACCGCTGGTGGAACTATGGCTGCAGCCTGTGGTGCTTGCGCATTCTCAGTCGAGACCCTGACTGCAGACAAGACGATGCGCTGCACGGCATCCATTCCTTCGGACTGGTGGAGGTCGTTGAAGTCGGTTGCCTTCTCTGCTCGTTCCCTCTGGAACACAGGGAGCACCAAGACACCGCCGACAGCCAGCGCTGCGGCCTCGCCTTTGGCGCGACCTGGATTGCCTTCGGTCATCCAGTCATCGTCGGCACATATCATCAACAGCGAGTCGGGAAATTTTTTGCGCAGGGCTTTGGCGACCGGCTCGAGATTGCCGGCGTTGAACGCTACAGCTACCGACAGGCCGGTGGCTTCGTGAATACTTGCACCGGTTGCAAAACCTTCCGCGATGCACACCACCGCCTCAACCTCTAGACTTCCGACGGCGAAAAAGCAGGCAGTGCGCCGGCCAAGGAAAAGCCCCTTCTTGTCGGAACTTCCATCGGCAGGCTTCTCTGCTGCGATGCGCTCTAGGTTCCAGAGCTTTCCTGCTGTGTCGCGCATGGGCACCAGAAGGCACCCGTTGCTGCCAACTTTGGTGCCGTGTGGCTCGTACCCTTTTTGGCCAGATAGCCATGATCGGCAGTTGCGGGCTGCGCTGCCTGCCAGATCACCGTGGCTTTCTTGGCGGTTTGTTCCTGTCCGCGCTGTTCAGCGGCATCACGCTCGCGGCGCTGGGCGTCGAATATTGCGCGCTGCTTTGCGGATTCCTGCTGGGTGAGTTTCCGCCCGCCTTTCGCCTTCCACTTCTCAGACATACCGGTGCGCCAGTCGCCGAAAGTGCCTACTGGAAGACCGTCACTGTGGAAAATGTACCATCCAGCGTCGTCGCCTCTCCTGCCATTGGTGGAGAATCGGTGGATCCGTCCATCAGCTTCGATGACGTCCGGCGCGACAAGACCGGACGCGAGAATAGCGTTGCGAAACTCTTCGATAGGGTTCGGTGTCATTTCCGCGCCCCTTTCCGCCAAGCCCTCTTTGGTTGGCGATTGATGCGGCTCGACTTGGCGAGGCTGAACCAACCCAATAGTGGGTCTTGTCCGATACAATCGGGGCTGTGAGTAGTCCCTGGGGTCGCACCGCCGTGCAAGCGGTCGCGGCCCTCTGTTTTTATAGTCATGGCCGCCCCTTATGCCGATGCAATTAGGGCGCGAATATCCTCTGCTCGCCACATGGTGCAGCGGCCCATCCTGACTGGCGTGGGGAAGCGCCCACTTTTGACACCGTCCCACCAGCAGGACTTGCCGACTGGGATGATCGGGGGAACTGGCGGCTTCGCTGTGGGGTCGCCAATGATCTGCTTAAGACGTAAGAATCCCGTTTGCGGGAGTTGATGCATTACTGAGCGTTCCTTTCGTTAAGCGCCATCCACTGATCTGGGACGGACCGCCACGGATTAAATCTGGAACTGCTCGGTGAGTCAGAGACACATCGAAAAAGATGTGTCTCCTAGCGTTAGAGAATTGATCGCCCGTACCGGCGTGGGATAGGAATCGTTAGTTTCAAGGTGCCGAAACTTCCGCCTGAGGGATTGCCTTGCCCTATGGTCGTCAATTTGTCCTTGTTGGCCTTGTAGATTGCCTTGACGTCCCGCCAACTCACACCCACTTCACTGGCTACCGCGCTAAATGCTTCGTCCTGGTTAAGGTTGCCGCCTTCAGCCCTATGCTTCATCAGGGCCAACAATACGTCTGGAGCGATACTTCTCAACCTTGAGCTCATCCTCCTAACTCTCTTGTCGGTCGGCCTCCAACCGAACAACTCGTTGAAATCCTGCTTGGCACCGGTTTTGAGATCATCATCCCCTTGCAGTATGGCGTCGGCTGCCCACTCCGGTATCACCGCTTGGTTCAGCGCACAAATTGCCAGCGTCTGAAACAGCGCTGCCCTGTCGCCTTGCACGAATCTCTCCCTGCATTCACCTAGTTCGCTCATTATCTTGGCTACAACCTCAGGGCGCGTATACGCCTCTTCTTCCACCGGGATGTACTTGTCATCATTCATGTTGCGCTTCCCTGGTAAAGGTATCGCTGCCTAGCAGGCACTAGTTACATCTACAACCAAAAATATGGTCCACGGCATGTAAAGCGAATCCAGCTTTGCCGCCCACTCACTATAGAACTCTAGCGTTGGTCTCGAAGCTTGTCCAAGTAGTCCGCCCACGTCTGCATCATTTTCCGTCGCTCCGGGAGATGCGCCGTACGGTTATAAGCGCGTCCATTCGGATCACGTACTGCGTGAGCAAGCTGATGTTCGATCAGGTCAGGTCGAAAACCGAGGACTTCATCAAGAATGGTACGCGCCATCGCACGAAACCCGTGCCCTGACATCTCGTCCTTTCCAATTCCCATGCGGCGCAAAGCAGCAAGGATTGCGTTCTCACTCATCGCACGCTTTGGATTGTGCCCACCTGCAAAGACAAACTCGCCCCCACCCGCAAGTCCGTGCACTTCTCGCAAAATCGCGACTGCTTGCCTAGCAAGCGGGACGACGTGCTCTGTCTTCGTCTTGCTCACGGTGAACCTCCACTGCGCCATTTCGAGATCCACGTCAGCCCATCGCGCGTGGCGTAGCTCCCCTGGGCGAACAAATACTAGGGGGGCGAGGCGGAGGGCACACTCGACAGTCAGACTTCCCCTGTAGGCATCGATGGCCCGCATCAGCTCGCCAACACGTTGGGGGTCCGTCACTGCGGCGAAGTGCTCGCCTTTTACAGGAGGAAGTGCGCCGCGCAAATCGCGCGTAGGATCTCGAGGTGCGCGTCCAGTTGATACCGCGTATCGAAACACCTGCCCAATCGTCCCCAGCGCCCTATGAGCTGTTTCGAGAGCACCACGCTCTTCTATTCTTCTTACAACAGCCAGGATCTCCATGGCGGACAGTTCGGCGATCACCTTGCTCCCAATCCACGGGAAAATATCGCGCTCGAAGCGCCGGATGATTCGGCCGGAATGATTGGCTGCCCAATTTGGCGAATACTTGCCAAACCACTCGCGCGTGATGAGCTCAAAACTGTTTGAAGCGCTGTCAACACGGGCCGACTTCTTCGCCTTCCGGTTTTCGCTTGGATCTATACCTTGCGTCAACAACTTGCGGGCTTCATCGCGCCGTTGACGCGCCTCCTTCAGCGAGACTTCGGGATAGACGCCGAGTGACACTCGTTTCTCTTTGCCCGCCACTCTGTACTTGAGTCGCCACCATTTTCCGCCTGATGGTGATACTTCCAAGTACAACCCACCGCCATCAAACAGGCGATATGGCTTGTCCGACGGCGCAGCTTTTCGTACAGCGGTATCAGTCAGCATTCTGGGGGCAACTCTTTTCGGGTGTTTCAAGTTGCCCCCGATATTGCCCCCACTTACCGCCGGCTGTCAACGGACACTATTGCCCCCATACGGACGAAAAGTTACGCTATATCAGATAGAAACTTATTGCCGGCAAACGGCTTTGGACAGTGATGGACGGGAAAATGGTGGCCAAGGGCGGAATCGAACCACCGACACAAGGATTTTCAGTCCTCTGCTCTACCAACTGAGCTACTTGGCCTTGGTACTGCTGGGCCGAGGGAAGAACCTTGGCCGCGACGAAAGGCGCGCATTCTAGCGGCGCCTGCGGAAAAACGAAAGCGCCGGAAGGGCCTCGGTCGAGGCCCCTTCGTTCGCTGTCAATCGTCTTTGTAGATATCGACGTCCTTGGTCTCTT
>Ga0194132_10000628_pt1 | contig 71840 bp, 77 predicted proteins | sample TA2KigOf80mmetaG_FD_148612 | JGI IMG/M metagenome (GOLD analysis project Ga0194132, IMG submission 148612) | Freshwater microbial communities from Lake Tanganyika, Tanzania - TA2015054 Kigoma Offshore 80m | ecosystem: Environmental > Aquatic > Freshwater > Lake | place: Tanzania: Lake...
GGGTGAGCCGCCCTCGATCGTCTCCAGCATCCGGCTCGCCGAGGAGCCGTGCCAGTAGACGCGGTCCTCATGCCGCCAGAAGGAGGTCGGCGTCACATAGGGCTGGCCATCGATGACATACCCCACATGTGCGATCACGCCGGCATCGAGGACAGCATGCACCGTGGCACGGTCGTAATGCCCCCGCTTCGGCAGGCGCTTCACCTTCGTCTTATTCGTCGGCGGGAAATCGACGGTGTCAGCCATATCGAGCGATCCTTCGGCCAGTCTCGGCCGCAAGGTCGCGGAAAAGTGGCCTAGCCGGAAGTGCCAGTCCGGCGCTTTCTCCTGGGTCCACTTTCGACGATGCGCGTGAGATGATCGACCGCCCGGGCGAGCGCCGGCGGCGGCGAGGCCGCGAAGCCCATCAGAAGCCCCGCTGCGCCGTCCTTCAGGTAATAACGCGACAGCGGCATCGGTGCGGCCTCGGCCGCGTCAAGGCGGCGGACGATCTCGATATCATCCGTCGGACGCCGGAAGAGCGCGGCGAGCTGGAGCCCGCCGCCCGGCTCGGGGAGATGCAGCAGCCCGCCGAGGCGCGTCATGAGGCGGTCGAGCAGCGCCTCCTCGCGCTCGGCATAGAGGCCGCGCATGCGCTTGATATGCGCGGCGAAGGCGCCGGACTCCATGAAGTCGGCGAGCGCCGCCTGGCCGTGAAGCTGCGTGATGCCGTCGAGGGAGGCGCGGACGGCGGCGAAGGCGTCGACCAGATCCGGCGGCACCACGAGATAGGCAAGCCGGATCGCCGGGAACATCGCCTTCGAGAAGGTGCCGACATAGAGAACGCGGCCGCCGCCGGAGAGCCCGTGCAGCGACGGCGCCGGATGGCCGCGGATCTGGAACTCGCCGTCGTAATCATCCTCGACGATCCAGGCGCCGAGGCGTTCGGCGATGCCGAGCACCGCCATCCGGCGCTTGAGGCTCATGGCGACGCCGAGCGGGTACTGGTGCGAGGGCGTCAGGTAGATCAGGCGGACGCCGGCAAGGCGCTCCGGGTTGGCGCCTTCGGCGTCGACCGGCATGACGACGAGACTGAGGCCGGCGGCATTGAAGATGGCGCGTGCGCCGAGGAAGCCGGGATCCTCGATCGCCGCCGCCTCGCCCGGTTCGGTCAGCAGGAGCCCGGCGAGTTGGATCGCCTGACGGGTGCTGGTCAGGATCACGATCTGCTCGGGGGCGCAGATCACCCCGCGCGCCGGCCCGACATGCGTAGCGATGGCGGCGCGCAACGGTTCGAAGCCCCGGCGGTCGATACCCTGCAGCAACGCCAGGCGCTGGCGCCGGGCGCTCCTCAGGATCGAGCGGTGCCAGAGATCGATCGGGAAGCGATCAAGCGCCGGCACGTCGGGCGCGAGCGGCCGGTCGCCGTGCTGGCCGCGCAGCATCGCCTCGGCGAACGCGACGCGCCCGCGGGCGGAAAGGCCTGAGGCGGCCCTCGCCGACGCACGCCGCGGTAGCCGGACACCGACCACCTCGGCGACGAAGGTCCCGGAGCCGCGCCGGCCGGCGAGCAGCCCCTCGGCCGTCAAGCGGTCGAGCGCACCGACCACAGTGTTGCGGGCGATCCCCCAGGCTTCGGCCAGCGTCCGGCTCGATGGAAGGCGCGCCGCGGCCGGCAGCACACCATCGAGGATCATCCGGCGAAGCTCGGCGTGCACCTGGCGCGCCAGTCCCGCCGGATCAGAGCGGTCGAGCGCGAGCGCATCGAGAAGGACGGGCCGGCGGCGGGTCATCGTCGCCAGCCTATCAGTTCATCGTGTTGCGGGCCGGAAGGAAGCGGAGGAAGCTCCGCCTTTCACCTGCGGGAGCCGCCCTTGTTGTTCATGATCATCGAACGCTTCAAGAACCAAGACCCGATCCCGGTCTATCGCCGCGTCCGCGCCAGCGGCCGTTTGTTTCCCGACGGCCTCAAATACATCGACAGCTGGGTCGAACCCAATTTCGACCGCTGCTTCCAGCTCATGGAGTGCGACGACCTCGCGCTGCTGCAGCAATGGATCCTGCGCGCCGAGGGGCTGATGAGCTTCGAGATCGTGCCGGTGATCCCGAGCAAGGAGACGCAGAGGGTCGTCGCGCCCTTCCTCGATGCACCCAGGCGTTGACCGGGGGCCCGGGTTCATGGTTCGGTGGGGAATCGGTCAGGGGGCGGGACTTGAGGCGGGGGGAACGGGATGGCACGGCGACGCGATGCGACGCTGACGGTGGTTAACTTCGAGCGCCAGACACCGCGGCCCACTGCCGCCCAGATGGCCTGGCTCAAGCGCGGTCTCGACCAACCGGGCGGAAAGCTGCCGCTGTTCGACATCGACGGCCAGCGCATCAATCCGCGCACGATCAAGACCTGCATCGAGCAGGGCTGGGCCGAGCCGTGGTTCGACAACCCGATCAAGCCGGACTGGCTGGTCTGCAAACTGACCGAGGCGGGCCGTGCGACCGCGATCGCCGGTCATATCGACCCGACGCCCGACGCCGACGACGACTGATGCGCCTCGACGAGTATGTCGTCCTGGTGGCCGGCAGCGCGGCGGCCGATTGGCGCGTGCACAAATCGCCGACCTTCCACTATCGCGTCGTTCCGGTGCGCGGCGGGCCTAACCGCATCGTCGATTTCGAGCTGCACGAGCACAACGTGGTGATGACCTATGCCAAGGACGTAGGCATCAACATGTGCTTCGGTCTCGTGCAGGACCGGAACTACGCGAGCGCCTGGTCGCAGCGCTTCCCCGACAAGCGCGCGCAGTCCTGCTTCCTCGATTTCTTCTACAACGGCGCGCTGGTATTCCGCGAAACCATGGTCTGGGTCGATGGCTGGCGCTGCGTGCTGCCCGAACCGACCGCGAATGCAGGCCCGCCCTTCCCGATCCCGATCCGGAAGTTCCAGATCTCGAAGCTGCTGCACGGGCTGGTCGGGCCGGGCACCAATTTCGAGGATTATTTCCGCCGCGCCGGCATGGGGCCGAGCCAGGATCCCTGGCCCTAGGCTAGCCGGCCGCGATCCGGCGCAGCTCGTCGGTCCAGAAAGAGTAGCTCACCTTGTCGGCGACGATGCCGCCGAGCGCTATGTAGAGGCTTTGCGCGCCGGTGTTGCCCGTATCCGTGCCGAGATCGATGCGGCCGATGCCGCGGTCCAGGCAGAAGCGCGCGAGGAAGCGCATCAGCTTGGTGCCGATCCCCTGCCCGCGCACCGTCTCCCGGACGAACAGATCCTTGACGAAGACGAGCCCCTTCGCGTCTCGCCCCGGCCTCAGCACGGCGAAGCAGGCGATGCCGACCGCCTCGCCGGCGGCGGAGAGGCAGAGCGCGAAGCGCGTCCCTTCCCGTCCGCCGACCGTCGCTGCGACCATCGCGACGTAGTCCTTCATCTCCGGCAGCACCGCATCGGGGCGGTAGTGGCGATCCATCGCCTTCAGCACATCCGCGACCTTGGCCGCATCCGCCTCCTCGGCAAGGCGGATGTCGTAGCCGGCGATCATCAGAGATTGTCGCCGAGCAGCGCCGCGCACATCGCGTCCGTGACCTGACGCGTCGTCGCCTTGCCGCCGAGATCGGGCGTGTGCAGCGCCTTGTCGGCGGTGACGCGCTCGATCGCGCGCATCAGCCGGCCGGCAGCCGCCGTCTCGCCGAGATGCTCCAGCATCATCACGCCCGACCAGAAGGTGCCGACGGGATTGGCGACGCCCTTGCCGGCAATGTCGAAGGCCGAGCCGTGGATCGGCTCGAACATCGAGGGGAATTTGCGCTCCGGGTTCAGGTTCGCAGTCGGCGCGATACCGAGCGACCCCGCCAGCGCCGCCGCCAGATCCGAGAGGATATCCGCATGCAGGTTGGTCGCGACCACGGTGTCGATCGTCTGGGGCCGCAAGGTCATGCGCATGGTCATGGCGTCCACCAGCATCTTGTCCCAGCGCACATCGGGGAAGTCGGCCGCCACCTCGGCGGCGATCTCGTCCCACAGCACCATGCCATGGCGCTGCGCGTTCGACTTGGTGACCACGGTCAGCAGCTTGCGCGGGCGCGAGCGTGCCAGCGCGAAGGCGAAGCGCATGATCCGCGTGACGCCGGCGCGGGTGAAGATCGAGACCTCGGTCGCGATCTCCTCGGGCAGGCCCTTATGCGCGCGGCCACCATGACCGGCATACTCGCCTTCCGAATTCTCGCGGACGATGACCCAGTCGAGATCGCCGGGCTTCACGTTGCGAAGCGGGCCCTCGATGCCGGGCAGCATCCGCGTCGGACGGACATTGGCGTATTGGTCGAAGGGTTGGCAGATCGCGAGCCGGAGGCCCCACAGGGTCACGTGGTCCGGCACGTCTGGCGCGCCGACGGCGCCAAAGTAGATGGAGTCGAAGGGCTTTAGCCGGTCGAGGCCGTCGGCCGGCATCATGATGCCGTGCTTCTTGTAGTAGTCCGAGCCCCAGTCGAAGGGCGTCACGTCGAAGCGGAAGCCGCCGTCGCGCCTGGCGCAGAGCTCGAGGACCTCGAGGCCGGCGGCGATGACTTCCTGACCGATGCCGTCGCCGGGAATGGATGCGATCTTGTGCTGGCGCATGTGCAGGGTTCGCTCGCGATGTCGAAGGGGCCGGTGGTCTCCCTATACCGCTCTCCGTCCGCGGGAACAAAGCCGATTGAGATCGTGTTGGACTTTTCGGAAAGCCGAAAGGAGATCGACATGCGCATCACACTTGCCGCCGCGGCGATGCTGCTCGCGGCCTCGCCGGCCTGGGCCGACTTCTACATCCTTCAGGATACCGCGACAAAACGATGCACGATCTCCGAGCTGAAGGCGGTGCCCGGCACCTCGGTCCAGGTCGGCAGCGTCTATTTCACCCGCGCCGAAGCCGAGACGGCGATGACGCAGATGGCGGCCTGCGTTACCGAGTAACCGCACGGATTCCATGGGAACTGGAATCCCGCGGGCCGCGTTGGATCGGACGGACGACGTTGAATGGCCCCGGGCCTAGTCCCCTTGCGTCGCGATCCGAAGCATCTGAGACGGAGAGGACATCATGAAGTTCGTTCTTGCAGCCGCCCTGGTCGCCGCGTTCGCGCTGCCGGCGTCGGCCCAGAGCTTCTACATCGTGCAGGACGCGGCGACGAAGAAGTGCACCGTCGTCAGCGAGAAGCCGACCGTGACCACGACGACGGTCGTCGGCAACACCACCTACACGACCAAGACCGAGGCTGAAGGCGCGATGAAGACCGCCACGGTCTGCACCCAGTAGAGCATCGCCTCCGGTTGAGGAAGCCTTGGCCCCGCCTTCGAGGCGGGGCCACTTGTCTTCAGGCGATCTCGAACAGCGCGGCGGCACCCATGCCGCCGCCGACGCACATGCCGACGACGACGCGCCTGGCGCCGCGCCGCTTGCCTTCGATCAGCGCGTGCTGCGTCATCCTGGCACCGCTCATGCCGTAGGGATGGCCGATGGCGATCGCCCCGCCATCGACGTTGAATTTCTCCGGGTCGATGCCGAGCCGGTCGCGGCAGTAGAGGACCTGGACGGCGAACGCCTCGTTGATCTCCCAGAGATCGATGTCCTGGACTTTGAGGCCGGCGCGCTCGAGCAGGCGCGGCACGGCGAAGACCGGACCGATGCCCATCTCGTCCGGCTCGCAGCCGGCGACCGCGAGGCCGCGGAAGATCCCGAGCGGCTTGAGTCCGCGCTTCTCGGCCAGCTTCGCGTCCATCACCACGCAGGCTGCGGCGCCGTCGGACAGCTGCGAGGCGTTGCCGGCGGTGACAGTCTTGTCGTCGCCGAGGACGGGCTTGAGCTGCGCCAGGCCTTCCGGCGTGGTGTCGGGGCGGTTCCCTTCGTCGCGGTTCAGGCGCGCGGTCTCGCGCGAGGTCTTGCCTGTCGCCTTGTCGGTGACGAGCTTCACCGCCTCCATCGGCACGATCTCCTGGTCGAAGCGCCCGGCCTGCTGGGCCGCCGCGGTGCGGCGCTGGCTCTCCAGCGAGAAGAGGTCCTGGGCCTCGCGCGAGACCTTGTAGCGCGCGGCGACGACTTCCGCCGTCTCCAGCATCGACATGTAGATCGCCGGCTTGTTGGCAAGGATCCACTCGTCCTGAACCCGGAACTTGTTGCGCTGGTCGTTCTGCACGAGGCTGATCGACTCCAAGCCCCCCGCGACCGTGACCGGTACGCCGTCGACGACGACGCGCTGCGCCGCAGACGCGATGGCTTGCAGACCGGAGGAGCAGAAACGGTTGATCGTCATGCCCGCAGCTGTCGGGTTGAGGCCGCCGGCGATCGCCGCCTGGCGCGCGATGTTGCCACCCGTCGCACCCTCGGGCATTGCGCAGCCCAGGATCACGTCATCGACCTCGCCGGGATCGACGCCGGCACGCTGCACCGCATGTCTGATCACGTGCCCGCCCAGGGCCGCGCCATGGGTGTCGTTGAAAGCGCCGCGATAGGCCTTGCCGATCGGCGTGCGGGCGGCGGAGACGATGACAGCTTCTTTCATGATCATTCTCGTGAGTCGACGGAAAAGAAACGGCGCGGGAGATCGCTCTCCCGCGCCGAGGGACACAAAGTCAGATCAGCTGCCGATCTCGCCCGACATGACCGGGCCGAACAGCTCCCAGCTCGTGCCGTTGAAACGCTGCATCTGCATCTGCTCGATCGGATAGAAGTCGTTCGGACCGCTGTTGAGCTTGATGCCTGGCAGCAGCACGTTGATGTCGACATTCTTCAGGTTGGCCGCCTGCTTCATGACGTTCTCGCGCGTCAGCTCGTTGCCGGCCTGCTTGAGGACGTGAACCAAGCTCTGCGCCACAGCATAGCCGTAGACGGTGAAGCTCGAGGTCTTGTCGCCATCCGGGAAGTACTTGTCCATGAACGCCGCCCATTCCTTCATCCCGGCATCGTCCTTCCAGGTCGGGTCGGTCGAGTCCTTGATGTAGTTGGTGGTCAGGAGTCCCTTGGAAGCCTCGAGTCCGGCCGGCCGCAGCACAGAGCCGACCGAGGCGGAGACGTTGTTGACGATATGCACCGGCTGCCAGCCGATCTCGGCCGCCTTGCGGATCGCCTGGGCGGCGAATTTCGGCGTGGCGACGTTGAAGAAGATGTCGGCGCCCTTGGCCTTGAGCGAGACAATCTGCGAGTCGACCGTCGGGTCGGCGACTTCATAGGGCAGCTCGGAGATGATCATCGACGCCTTCGCCCCGAGACCGTCCTTCAAGCCCTTGAGGTAGTCCTTGCCGTAGTCGTCATTCTGGTAGAGGACGCCGATCTTGCCGTTCGGATGCTTGTCGAGAATGTACTTGGCGTAGATGCGGCCTTCGCTCTGGTAGTTGGGCTGCCAGCCCATGGTCCAGGGATAGTCCTTGGGATTGCCGAACTGGGTGGCACCGGTGGCGACGAAGAGCTGCGGCACCTTCTTGCCGTTCATGTATTTCTGGATCGCGGTGTTGCCGGGCGTGCCCAGCGACTGGAAGACAAGCAGCACCTCGTCGCTCTCGACCAGCTTGCGCGCCTGCTCGACCGTCTTCGGCGGGCTGTAGCCGTCGTCGTAGCTGATGAAGGTGACCTTGCGGCCATTGATGCCGCCTTCGGCGTTGATCTTCTTGAAGTAGGCATCGATGGTCTTGCCGATCAATCCGTAAGCAGAAGCCGGGCCGCTATAGGGATTGATGTTGCCTATCTTGATCTCGGTATCGCTGGCGCCCGGATCGTATTTCTTCTGCGCGAGCGACGGCGACGAAACGAGCGCGGCGCCGGCCAAGGCCGCCGCCATCGTCAGCAGGGTTCGCCTTGAAGTCATTGTTTCCTCCTTGGTTACCGGTTCGACGACATAAGACGGGTGAGACGGCCCGTCACCAGACGCACGAAGCCTGCCGCCCCGGTTGGCATCACGTAGATGACCAGGATCAGGATGGCTCCGTAGACCGCCCAGGCCAGGCCCTTGGAGACCTGCTCGGCGAGATTGGGGATGTACATGATGAAGAGCCCGCCGATCAGCGCGCCCGGAATCGAGCCGACGCCGCCGACGACGAGGCCGACAAGGAAGCTGACGGCGAGGAAGAAGGTGAAGCTGTCGGGAGCGACGAACTGCACCACGATGGCCCCGAGCGATCCGGCGACCCCGGTGTAGAGCGCGCTGACGCCGAAGGCCATCGACTTGTAGAAGGCCGTGTCGATGCCCATCGCCTTGGCGGCGAGCGGGTTGTCGCGGATCGCCTTGAGCGCGCGGCCGGTGCGGCTCGCGACCAGGCGCATCGCCGCCAGGAACATGAAGATCAGGATCGCGAGCGTGAAGTAATAGAGCCACCTGTCCTGGCTCAGCGGCAGGCCGAAGGGCGCGTCCGGCTTGATGATGACGATGCCCTGCACGCCGCCGGTCCAGTGCTCGAGGATCGAGAGCTTGAGGAGCTGCGGCGTCGCCACCGCGAGCGCGAAGGTGGCGAGCGCGAGATAGAGGCCTTCGAGACGGAGCGCGGGCAGGCCGAAGAGGAAGCCGGCGATCAGGCAGACGATTCCGGCGACCGGTAGCGTCAGGAAGTAAGGCACCCCGAAGCGGTCCATCAGGATCGCCGTGGTGTAGGCGCCGATCGCGTAGAAGGCGCTGTGGCCGAGCGAGAACTGGCCGTTGATGCCGGTCAGCAGGTTGAGGCCGAGGATCGCGATCGCATAGATCATCACCAGCGTCAGCTGGAAGACGTGAAAGTTCTTGAGGACGGCCGGGAGCGCGAGCGCGATCAGCAGCACGATGATCGTGAGCACGCGCTGCCAGGTCCGCAAGGTGAGGCCGCCGAGGCGCGGCACGGCGACGGCGCTATCGGCGATGTCTTCGCGGGTGGTCATGGCGCTACACCCGGCTCACCGCCGCCCGGCCGAACAGGCCCGACGGCTTGACCATGAGGACGGCGACGATCAGCACCAGCGCGATGGTGAGCTTGAGCTCCTTGCCGACGACCGGGACGAAGGTGCCGGCAAGGTTCTCGACGATGCCGACGGCGAAGCCGCCGAGCACGGCGCCGACCGGGCTCGTGAGCCCGCCGACGACGGCACCGGCAAGGCCGTAGAGCAGGATGCCCAGCATCATGTTGGGCTCGAGGAAGACCACCGGCGCGATCATCATGCCGGCGACGGCGCCGATCGCGGCGGCAAGGCCCCAGCCCAGCGCCACCATCCAGCCGACGCGGATGCCGACCAGCCGGGCCGAGTCCGGATTGGCGGCGGCGGCACGCATCGCGAGGCCCAGCCGCGTGTGGCGGAACAGCACGTAGAGCAGCACCAGCAGGATCAGCGTGATCGCAATCATGCCGAGGTCATGCGCGCCGATCAGGCGGTTGTTGAACAGCGGCTGCGAGGGGAACGGGCTCGGGAAGCTCTTGATCGTGTATTCCCAGGTGAAGCCCGCGACGCTGTTCAGGATCGAGAACATTGCGATGAAGACGATGATGTGGCTGAGCACCGGCGCGTTCCGGATCGGCTTGAACAGGCCGCGCTCGATCACCACGCCGCCGATGAAGGAGATGACGATGGTGAGGATGAAGGCGATCCAGTAGGGACAGCCCCAGGCCATCAGCTGCCAGGCGATGTATGTCGAGAACATCGCCATCTCGCCCTGGGCGAAATTGAAGTGGTCGATCGACTGGTAGATCATCACCACAGCGAGCGCCATGCAGGCATAGATGCCGCCGGTGGCGATTCCCGCCAGGAGCTGGTGCAGAAAGAGCTCCATTCCTCCCCTTCCCCCTCAATACCCGAGATAGGCGCGACGAATACTTTCGTCGGCGCCGATCTCGGCCGTCGATCCGGACATCACGATGCGGCCGGTTTCGATGAGATACGCATGGTCGGCCAGCGCCAGCGCCAGCGCGGCGTTCTGCTCGACGAGCAGCACGCTGACGCGATCGGCCTTGTTGACCGCCTTCAGGATCTCGAAGACCTCGGCAACCAGCAGCGGCGCAAGGCCGAAGGACGGCTCGTCCAGCAGCATGATGCGTGGGCGCAGCATCAGCGCGCGGCCGACGGCGAGCATCTGCTGCTCGCCGCCGCTGAGCGTCCCGGCCTGCTGGTGGCGGCGCTCCTTCAGCCGCGGGAAATGCGCATAGACGCGCTCGACGTCGCTCTGGATCTCGGCGCGGTCGGTGCGGATCATGGCGCCGAGGAAAAGGTTCTCCTCGACCGTGAGGCGGACGAAGGTGCCGCGCCCTTCCGGCACATGGGCGACGCGCAGCCGCACCACGTCCTCAACCGCGAGCCCGCCGATCGGCTTGCCGTCGAGCAGGATCTCGCCCTCGCTCCGGATCATGCCGCAGATGGCACGGAGCACCGTGGTCTTGCCGGCGCCGTTGGCGCCCAGCAGCGCGGTGATGCCGCCTTCCTTGAGGTCGAGGTCGAGCCCGTGCAGCGCGCGAGTCTGCCCGTAATAGGCCTTGAGGCCGCGGACGGAGAGATTGGCGCTCATGCCTTCGCCGTCCCGAGATAGGCGGCGATCACCGCCGGGTCCTGCTGCACGGCGGCCGGCGTGCCCTCGCAGATCTTGCGGCCGAAATTGAGCGCGACGACGATCTCGGAGACCGACATCACCAGCCCCATGTGATGCTCGACCAGCAGGATGGTGATGCCGTGGTCGTCGCGGATCTGGCGGATCAGACGGCCGAGCTCGGCGACTTCCTCGTGATTGAGGCCGCCGGCGGGCTCGTCGAGCAGGAGGAGCTTCGGGCGCATCACCAACGCCCGGGCCAGCTCGACGCGCTTCTGGGTTCCGAACGGCAGTCCCGCGACCGGGCGCGCAGCCACCGAACCGAGGCCGAGATAGTCGATGATCTCCTTCGCGTCGCGATTGAGGTTGCGGTCGCGCTCGCGCACGGCCGGCAGGCCGAGCGCATCGCTGAGGAAGTCGCTCTTCGTGCGCGTGTGGCCGCCGACCAGCACGTTGTCGAGAACCGTCATGCCTTTGAACAGCGCCAGGTTCTGGAAGGTGCGGCCGATGCCGATCTCGGCGATGCGGTGCGGCGGACGGCCGAGGATCGACTCGCCCTCGAACTGGATGTCGCCGGATGTCGGCGTGTAGAGGCGGCTGAGACAATTGAACAGCGTCGTCTTGCCGGCGCCGTTCGGGCCGATCAGCCCGAGGATGCGCCCCGTGGGCAAATCGAAGGTGATGCCGTCGAGCGCGACGATGCCGCCGAAACGAACGACGACGTCGCGGACCGAAAGCAGCGGTCGCGCCCCATCCGATACCACCATTGCCGTGGGTCGCGACGCTTCGGCGACCAACCCGGATGCTCCTTGCAAGACCAATCCTCCCCAACTCTTTCTTTTTGAAGACCGACGGCTACTGATGGCCGAGCAGCACCTCCACGCTGCGCACCATGTTGACCAGGCGCGGACCGATGTCGTTCTCCAGCCGATCCTTCGACAGCTGGAACGACGGCGCGCCGCAGTTGAAGGCGATGATCGGCGAGCCGTCCGCCGGAATCAGCGGCACGCCGACGGCGTTCACATCGGCCTTCCATTCGCCGATCGACATGGTGAAGCCGCGCCTGGCGTAATCATCGAGGCCCCGCTCGATGCCGGCGCGGATCTGCCGCCAGCGCTCCGGCTCGCGCTTGGCGATGAACTCCATCAGATGCGCGCGCTCATTCGCCGGCAGGCCGGCCAGCAGCGCGCGCCCCATCGAGGTGGTGGCGATCGGCACGCGCGAGCCGAGATCGAGGCGCAGCGTCACCGCGGCATTGCTGCGGCAATACTCGATGTAGATGAGGCTGAGACGGTCGCGGCTGCCGAGCGCAACCGAGGCGCCGGAATAGTCGGCGAGCTCCTGCATGGAGGGGCGCGCGAGCTGGCGGATGCCCATGTTCGAAAGCACGGCATAGCCCAGCGCCAGCGCTGGCGCGCCGAGCTGATATTTGCCGAGCCGGTCCGAATAGGTCAGGTAGCCGAGCTTGGTCAGCGTGTAGGTGAGCCGCGACACCGTCGGCTTCGGCAGGCCCGTGGCGCGCGCGATCTCCTGATTGCCGAGCAGAGCGTGGTTCGGCGCGAAAGCACGCAGCACTTCGAGGCCGCGTGCCAGGGACTCGACGAACTGGCGATCGCGCGTCGGCGTGCCTGCGTGGCTGCTTGCCTCGCGCGCGCGCGTCAGCCACTCCGTGCTGCCTGTGGTCATTCCCTGCCGGTCGTCCCTGCCCAAACGCTCCCTCTCGTTCGGAGGGATTTACAGACGAGTACACTCCACCCTACGATCCACGTCAAATCTGCGAAACGCAATTTCGCAATGCGGAACTAAGGGTAGGGAGACGCCGGGCGTGTCCAAAGCTTACGTGACGACCGACCGCAAAGGTTCGGTCGCGGTCCTTCGCCTCGACAATCCTCCGGTCAATGCGCTGGGTCATGGGCTTCGGCTCGGCATCGCCTCCGCGCTGGAGGCGGCCGAAGAAGATGCCGGCGTGCGCGCGATCGTCCTTGCCGGCAATGGCCGCTGCTTCTCCGCCGGCGCCGACATCACCGAGTTCGGCAAGCCTATCCAGGCGCCGACTCTCCACGACCTGATCGCCGCGATCGAGGCGAGCCCGAAGCCTGTGGTCGCCGCGATCCACGGCACCACGCTCGGCGGCGGCCTCGAGCTTGCGCTCGCCTGCCACGCGCGAATCGCCGCAAAGGATGCGCGGCTCGGCCTGCCCGAGATCAAGCTCGGCATCCTGCCCGGCGCCGGCGGCACGCAGCGCGCGCCGCGCCTGATGGGCGCCGAGAAGGCGCTCAAGATGATCACCTCGGGCGACATGGTGCCGGCGGCGGATGCGCAGGCATCCGGTCTCGTCGACGAGGTCGCCTCCGGCGATCTGGTCGACGCCGCGGTCGCGCGCGCCGAAGCCCTCGCATCGTCGGGCGAGCTGCCGCGCATCCGCGACCGCTCGGTGCCCGGCGACAAGGCCGAGTTCGACAAGGCTGCCGCGGCGCTGACCGGAAAAGGCCGCGTGCTGCGCGCGGTCTCCGCCTGCGTCGAGGCGGTGAAGGCGGCGATCGAGCTTCCCTTCGAGCAAGGCCTCAAGCGCGAGCGCGAGCTCTTCATGGAGCTGGTGCAGAGCGACGAGTCCAAGGCGCAGCGCCACGTCTTCTTCGCCGAGCGCAACGCCGCCAAGGTCGCCGACATGCCGGCGGATACCCAGGCGAAGCCCATCGCCTCGGCCGCTGTGATCGGCGCCGGCACCATGGGCGGCGGCATCACCATGTCGTTTGCCAATGCCGGCATTCCCGTGACGCTGATCGAGACGACCGAGGCGGCACTGAAGCGCGGCCTCGACGTCATCCTCGCCAACTACAAGCGCAGCGGCCGCACGCCGCAGGCCGAGATCGACCGGCGCATGAGCCTGATCTCGCCGACCCTGGACATCGAGAAGGCTGCCGGCGCCGACATCGTCATCGAGGCGGTGTTCGAGGAGATGGAGATCAAGAAGGAGATCTTCACCAAGCTCGACCGCATCGCCAAGCCCGGCGCCGTGCTGGCCAGCAACACCTCCTATCTCGACATCAACGAGATCGCGGCACAGACGAAGCGGCCGGCCGACGTGCTCGGCATGCATTTCTTCAGCCCGGCGAACGTGATGAAGCTGCTCGAGATCGTCCGCGGCAAGGCGACATCGCAGGTGACGCTGGCGACCGCGATCGCGGTCGGCCGCAAGATCGGCAAGGTGCCGGTGATCGTCGGCGTCTGCGACGGCTTCGTCGGCAACCGCATGCTGGGCCAGCGCCTCAAGGCGACCGAGCAACTCCTGCTCGAAGGTGCCCTGCCGCACGAGATCGACGCGGCGGCGACGGCCTTCGGCTTCGCCATGGGTCCGCTCGCCGTCTCCGATCTCGCCGGCCTCGATATCGGCATGCGCGCAAGGCGCGCGCGTGGCGTGCGAGCGGCAGTGGCGGATGCGATCACCGATGCCGGCCGCTACGGCCAGAAGAACGGCAAGGGCTATTACCGCTATGACGAGGCGGACAAGCGGAAGCCCATCCCAGACCCGGAGGTCGAGAAGATCATCATCGAGGCCTCCGAGAAGCTCGGCATCAAGCGCCGCAGCATCTCCCGGGAAGAAATCATCCAGCGCCTCAACTATCCGATGATCAACGAGGGCGCGAAGATCCTCGAGGAAGGCATCGCGCAGCGCCCGAGCGACATTGACGTGATCTGGGTCTATGGCTATGGCTGGCCGGCCTGGCGCGGCGGCCCGATGCACCATGCCGACCAGGTGGGATTGAAGAAGATCCGCGACTGGCTCGCCGAGCAGGCGCGCAAGTCGGGCGACGCCTCGCTCAACCCGGCCCCCGTGCTCGACCGCCTCGCCCGCGAAGGGCGCGGCTTCGGTTCGGCATGAAACGGCCCTATCCCTGGGAAGCCTCCTATCCGCCCGGCGTGCGCTGGGACACGCCGATCACGACCACGACCATCAACGCGCTGTTCGAAAGCGCGGTCGCGCGCCACGGCAACCGCTCGGCGATCGAATACCGCGACCGCCAGATCACCTTCGCCGAGCTCGACCAGGCGGTCTCGCGTGCCGCATCCGGCTTCATGAAGCTCGGCATCAAGAAGGGCACAGGCATCGCGCTCTATCTGCCGAACACCCCGGATCATCCGATCTGCTTCCTCGGCGCGCTCCGCACCGGCGGCCATGTCGTCCACTTGAGCCCGCTCGATGCCGAGCGCGAGCTGGCGCATAAGCTGACCGACAGCGGCGCCCGCATCCTCGTGGTGCCCGACTTCCCGCAGCTTCTCGGCAATGCGCAGAAGCTGGTCACCGCAGGCCTGGTCGACACGCTGATCGTCGCCGAGCAGGCCGCCTGGGGACCGCTGCCGCAGCCGATGCCGCCTGCGCCCGCCGGCGCCGTGACGCTGACCACGCTCATGAACGGCGAGGTGCCGGCGACGAAATGGCCAGAGGTCACCCCCGGCGATCTCGCGGCGCTCCAGTACACCGGTGGCACCACCGGCAGCCCCAAGGGCGCCATGCTGACGCACGCGAACTTCACCGCCGCGATCTCGACCTACAACATCTGGGCCGAGGGCCAGGACTCGTTGCGCGAGGCCGAAGACAAGGTCGTCGCCGTCCTCCCCTTCTTCCACATCTACGCGCTGACCGCGATCTTGATCCGTCACCTGGCGCTCGGGAACGAGATCATGATCCGCACGCGCTTCGATGCCGACACCACGCTGAAGGACATCGCCGAGAAGAAGGCGACGCTGATGCTGGGCGTGCCGACCATGTATATCGCCCTCCTGCAGCATCCCGAGATCGGCAAGCGCGACCTCTCCTCGCTCCGCATGATCACCTGCGGCGGCGCGTCGCTGCCGATCGAGGTCGAGCAGAAATTCGAGAAGATCACCGGCTACAAGGTCGGCGGCGGCTGGGGCATGACCGAGACCGCGCCGGCCGGAACCAACCTGCCGATCAAGGGCGACTACAAGCCGGGCTCGATCGGCATGCCGCTTCCGGGCATCGTCATGCAGGTGGTCGCGCTCGAGGATCCGCGCCGCATCCTCGGCCCCAACGAGAAGGGCGAGTTCCGCATCAAGGGGCCGAACGTGATGTCCGGCTACTGGAAGAAGCCGGAGGAGACCAAGGCCGCCTTCGTCGACGGCTTCTTCCTGACCGGCGACATCGGCTACATGGACGAGCGCGGCTATTTCTTCCTGGTCGACCGCAAGAAGGACATGATCCTGTCGGGCGGCTTCAACGTCTATCCGCGCATCATCGAGGAAGCGATCTACGAGCATCCCTCGGTCGAGGAAGTCGTGGTGATCGGCGTTCCCGACGAGTATCGCGGCCAGTCGGCCAAGGCCTTCGTCAAGCTGAAGACCGGCGCCACGCCGCTCGCCATCGAGGATCTCCGCCAGTTCCTCGCCGACAAGATCGGCAAGCACGAGATGCCGACCCTGCTCGAGATCCGCGAGGCCCTGCCGAGGACGGCGGTCGGCAAGCTGTCGAAGAAAGCCCTGGTCGATGAAGAGGCCCGCCGCCACGCGGGCAAGGGGGACTAGATGGATCTGCGCTTCACCCCGGAAGAGATCGCCTTCCGCGACGAGGTCCGCGCCTTCTTCAAGGCTTCGGTGCCGGAGGTCGTCCGCCGCAAGATGAGCGAGAGCCGCCATTTGGCGAAAGAGGACTTCGTCTCATGGCAGCGCATCCTCCACAAGCGCGGCTGGGCGACGCCGCACTGGCCGGTCGAATGGGGCGGCACCGGATGGTCGCCGACGCAGCAATACCTCTTCATGGACGAGATGCAGCAGGCCCCTGCCCCGCCGCCCCTGCAGTTCGGCGTCAACATGCTGGGCCCGGTGCTGATCGCTTTCGGCAACGAGAAGCAGAAGCGCCATTTCCTGCCGCGCATCGCCAATATCGAGGATTGGTGGTGCCAGGGCTTCTCCGAACCCGGCGCGGGCTCCGACCTGGCCTCTCTCCGCACCTCGGCCAAGCTCGACGGCGACCACTACGTCGTCAACGGCCAGAAGACCTGGACGACGCTGGCGCAATACGCCGACTGGATCTTCTGCCTGGTGCGCACCAACCCTGAAGCGAAGAAGCAGGAAGGCATCTCCTTCCTCCTGATCGACATGAAGTCGAAGGGCGTTACCGTCCGCCCGATCGTCACCATCGATGGCGGCCGCGAGATCAACGAGGTGTTCTTCGACGATGTCCGCGTGCCGGTCGAGAACCTCGTCGGCGAGGAGAACAAGGGCTGGGACTACGCCAAGTTCCTGCTCGGCAACGAGCGCGTCGGCATCGCCCGCGTCGGCGTCTCCAAGGAGCGCATCCGCCGGATCAAGCAGCTGGCGAAGATGGAACGCGACGGAGACCGTCCGATGATCGAGGACGAGCGCTTCCGCGAGCGCATCGCCGAGGTCGAGGTCGCCCTGAAGGCACTGGAGATGACGCAGCTCCGCGTCGTCGCCGCCGAGCGCAGCCGCAAGGACAAGAAGCCCGATCCCGCCTCCTCGATCCTCAAGATCAAGGGCTCGGAGATCCAGCAGGCGGTGACCGAGCTCGCGCTCGAGCTCGCCGGCCCCTATGCCATGCCCGCACCGGACGAGCCCGATGAAGGCTCGAACGAGCCGCCGATCGGGCCCGATTGGGCCGACACGGTCGCGCCGACCTATTTCAACTGGCGCAAGATCTCGATCTATGGCGGCTCGAACGAGATCCAGAAGAACATCATCGCCAAGGCCATCCTGGGACTCTGAACCAACGTGGATTTCGATCTCTCCGAGGAGCAGCAGCTCCTCAAGGACAGCCTCGGGCGGCTTCTCGCCGATCACGGCTCCTTCGCGCAGCGCCAGAAGCACCGTAACGAACCGGATGGCTGGAGCCGCGCGCTCTGGGCCCTCTATGCCGAGCTCGGCCTGCTCGGGCTCCCCTTCGAGGAGAAGCATGGCGGCCTCGGCGCCGGCCCGGTCGAGACCATGGTGGCGATGGAGGCCTTCGGCCGCGCGCTCGCGCTGGAACCTTACCTCGCGACCGTGATCCTCGCCGGCGGCCTCATCCGTCATGCCGGCAGCGAGGCGCAGAAATCGGCGCTGGTGCCGAAGATCGCCGATGGCAGCCTGATCCTCGCCTTCGCCCATGGCGAGCGCCAGGCGCGCTACGAGCTCGCCGATATCGCGACCACCGCGAAGAAGGACGGCGCCGGCTGGGTCCTCGACGGCGAGAAGGGCGTGGTCCTCCATGGCGACTCCGCCGACACGCTCATCGTCAGCGCGCGTCTCTCCGGCCAGCGGCGCGACCGCGACGGCATCGGCCTCTTCCTCGTCGACGGCAATGCTTCGGGCGTGACCCGCCGCCCCTACCCCACCGTCGACGGTCTGCGCGCGGCGGAGATCACCTTCTCATCGGTCAAGCTCGGCGCCGATGCCGTGCTCGGCACACCTGGCAAGGCGTTGCCAGCGATCGAGCGCGTGGTCGACGAGGCCATCGCCGCCCTCGCCGCCGAGTCCGTCGGCGTCATGGCGGTCATGCACGAGGCGACGGTCGAGTACCTGAAGACCCGCAGGCAGTTCGGCACCACCATCGGCAGCTTCCAGGTGCTTCAGCACCGCGCCGTCGACATGCTGGTGGCGCTCGAGCAGGCGCGCAGCATGGCGATGTTCGCGACCATGATGGTGAGCGAGGAGAACGCCGCCGAGCGGAGCAAGGCGATGGCCGCCGCCAAGGTGCAGATCGGCCGCTCCGGCAAGTTCGTCGGCCAGCAGGCGATCCAGCTCCATGGCGGCATCGGCATGACCAACGAATACAGCGTCGGCCACTACTTCAAGCGCATGACCATGATCGACACGCTGTTCGGCCCGGCCGAGCACCATCTGGCGCGGCTGGCGAAGACCGACGGGCTGGTGGAATCGTAAAGCACCCTGTTCCCGACACGGGAACATCCTATATTAGATCTGTGCAGGTCGTAGCCAAGCGCACCCTCGTCGCATTCTGGGAACGCAACCCCCAGGCGAGGAGCTCGCTCAGTGCGTGGCACCATATCGTCGAGAAGAGCAACTGGGCCGGCCCAGCCGATGTGAAAGCGCAATTCGGCGCCGCCGTGGACTTCGTTTCGGACAATCGACTGATCTACGATATCTCGGGAAATAAGTATCGGCTGATTGTCCACGTCTCGTACGTCTACAAGTCAGTGCTGATTAAATTCGTCGGAACGCACGCCGACTACGACAAGATCGATCCGGCGACCGTAAGGACCAGGTGATGGACAATATCCGCCCCATCGAGACCGAAGCCGACTACGACTGGGCGCTCAAGGAGATTGCTCGGTACTTCAAGAGCGAGCCAGCCATTGGTTCGCCGGACGGCAAGCGTTTCAAGGTTCTACTCGGGCTTGTCGGTAACTACGAGAACAAGCGCTGGCCGATCGATGTGCCGGATCCGGTGGATGCCATAAGGCTCATGATCGATGCGAAGGCGCGAACACAGACCGATCTCGCTGATGTGCTCGGCTCGCGCTCTCGCGCCTCGGAAATCCTCAACCGCAAGCGTCCCCTGACAATCGACATGGTGCGCCGGCTTCACGCGGAGTGGAAGCTTCCAGCCGACCTGCTAATCCGCCCATACAGAACGCAAGACATAGCTTTGCCGCGGCGGCCACCTAAGGCAAGGACGAAGAAGTCGCTCAATCGCCGGCCAGCCGCTCGTTAGGCGTACTCGTGGCTAGGCCCCCGCCGCCAGCACGGCGCGGCGCTCGTCCGTGGGCGTGCGGCCGAAGATGCGGCGGTAGCACTTGGTGAAGTGCGAGGCGGAAACGAAGCCGCAGGCCATCGCCACGTCCAGGATCGAAGCGCTGGTCTGGGTCAGGAGCCTCCGGCCCCGCTCCAGGCGCAGCTTCACGTAGTAGCCATGCGGCGTGGTCTTCAGATAGCGGCGGAACAACCGCTCGAGCTGGCGCGGGCTGAGCTCGACCGAGTCCGCGAGCTCGTTCATGTCGAGCGGCTCCTCGATCGCGTTCTCCATGCGGATGATCGTGGTGAGCAGGCGCGGATGCGAGACGCCGAGTCGCGTCTGCAGCTCCATGCGCTGGCGGTCGTCATGCTCGCGGATGCGCGGATGGATGAAGTTCTCGGCGACGCCGTTGGCGAGCGCGCGACCATGCTGGGCCGCGATCACGCTCAGCATCATGTCGAGCGCGGCAATGCCGCCCGAGCATGTCAGCACATTGCCGTCGATGACGTAGATGCCCGAGGTCGTCATCGCCGCCGGGAACTTCTCGGCGAGCGAGGCGACATGCTCCCAGTGCACGGTGCAGTGCTTGCCGTCGAGCAGGCCGGCCTTGCCGAGGATATAGGCGCCGGTCGAAAGCGCGCCGACCTTCACGCCCGAGCGCGAGAGGCGCCGGAGCCAGGCGAAGACGCGCTTGTCGTCATAGCCCTCCGGGTTGTAGCCGGCGCAGACCAGCATCATGTCGACTTGCGCCTGCTCCTCGAGGCCGCCATGGACATCGAAGCCGATGCTGTTGCTGGCGAGCACGCGCTCGCCGTCCCGCGAGAACAGGCGCCAGCGATAGAGCGTCGACTGCTTGATGCGGTTGGCCGAGCGCAGCGGCTCCAGCGCTGCGGCGAAGGCCATCATCGAGAAATCGGGAATGAGAAAGAAGCCGACCGTGAAGATCTCGGCTTCGCCCCGGCCGCCGTCCAAGCACCCTCTCCCTGGTCAAAATCCGACACAGGAGAGCATGGGCCAGGGGAAATGAAAATCCCCTCTTCTCGGCCGAAAGGGAAAGGGCGCGGAGGCAGCCAGCCTCCGCGCCCGTCGAAAATACGACCTTAGGCCTCGAGCCAGATCTCGTTGCACTCGATGTACTGGGTCGGGTGCATCCTGAAGCCCTTCATCTTCTTGTCGCAGTAGGTGAAGACCTTGCGGAAGAGCGGCTGCACCAGCGGCCCGTCATTCTGCAGGATCTCCTGCAGACGCTTCACATGAACGCGCCGCTTCTCGACATCGGCGGTCGCCTCGGCCTGGTCGAGGACCTTGTCGAACTCGGCGTTCGAGAAGCCCGACTCGTTCCAGGGAACGCCGGTCCGGTAGGCCAGCGCCAAGCACATGACACCGAGCGGGCGGTGGGACCAGTCGCCACACGCGAAGGGTGCGGTGTTCCAGACCTTGTTCCATTCCGGCGAGGGCAGCACTTCGAGCCGGACCTTGATGCCGACCTCGGCCCATTGCTGGATCATCACCGTCGCCACGTCCTTGGTCCAGTTGTTGGAGACCGTGAGCGGGACCGGGATTTCGATGCCATTCGGATAGCCGGCCTCGGCCAGCAGCTTCTTCGCGAGATCCTTGTCGTGCTTGAAAGGCGGCATCGGCGCGTATTCCGGATGCACGGGAGCGACATGGTGATGCTCGGCGCGCGAGCCGATATCACCGAAGGTGATCTCCGCCACCTTGTCGTTGTCGGTCGCGTGCCGCATGGCCTTGAGGACGCGGTTGTCGTCGAAGGGCTTCTTCGGGTAGGCGCGCGCATGCACCGTGGCGCCCGTGCCAACCGAGTAGAAGTCCAGATCAGGCAGCCGCTTCAGGATCGGCAGCTGAGAAGGGTTGGTGGCGACGATCGAGTGCACCTGCTTGGAGGCCTGGGCCGCGACTTCCGCTGCCGGATCGTCGCCGAGATCGACGAAGATCACCTCGTCGAGATAGGGCCCCTTCCCCCAGTAGTCCTTCCGCGCCTTCATCACCGCGCGCTTGGAGATGTCGTACTCGACGAGGTCGAAGGCGCCCGTGCCGTTCATGCCGACCCCGAGCCTGCCGTTCTCGGTGGGGTCGACGATGAAGAACGGGTAGTGGAAGAAGTGCTCCGGCACCGCGAGCTGCGGGGCCCGCAGGTTCATGCGGACGGTGAAGTCGTCGACCTTCTCGATCGCGTTCGCGTCCCAGAGCTGCGATGTCATGCGCGGCTTGCCCTGGGCGTCGTTCTCGCCCGAGGGGACATCGACCGTCATGTAGCCCTTCATCAGGCCCAGCACCGAGGAGCCCGTCTTCGGATCGAGCACGCTCTTGATGTTCCAGATCACCTGGTCGGCGTTGAGCGTGCCGCCTTTCCGCCACTTCACGTCCTTGCGGATCTTGAGCGTCCAGGTCTTGAGGTCCTCGCTCGGCTGCCAGCTTTCGAGCAGCATCGGGCGGGTGACGTTGTCCGGACCGGTATTGGCGAGGTACTCGACCATCTGTCGCGCCAGGTTGCTGGTCGGGACGTTGCCGGTGCGGTGCAGGTGCGCCGTCTCGCGCACACGCGCACAGAGGCGGAGCGAGCCTCCGCGGCGGGGCGTGCCCTGGGCAAGCGCCTCGGGCACGACCGCGCCCTTGTCGATCTTGCCGGCAAAGGCATAGGCGGCCGAGGCGCTGACGCCGAGCAGCGTCGCCGTGCGCAGGAACTCGCGGCGGTCGCACTTGCCTTCGGCGAACAGCGACTTCAGCTTCGGGATGTAAGAATGTTCGCGGTCACGGGACATGGTGCGTCTCCCCAGGGCGCAAAGCCGGGGACGGCCGACTTCCGGCCGCCCTCCTTCTTTCTGATCCGAAAGCGTCGCCTCGCGCGGTATCGCCAAATGGATCAAAGGCGACGCTTAGTGGTCGGAGGGCGACCAACGTTCCGTCACGAAACGCGGCGCTGATTCCGACCCGAGACGGTCGCATTTGGCTGACCGGAAGGAGCCTCCTGCCGTAACATCCGGCCGGGTTTCCGGTCGATATTCAGGGGGTTCGATCCGGGCGATGGCGCGGCTGATCGCACAACGTCTGTTCAATTCGCTCGTGTCGATCGCGCTGGCCTCGGTCGCCTTGTTTCTCATTTTCGAAATGTCGCCCGAGACCGTCGCCGCCGATGCGCTCGGCCAATACTCGACACGCGAGCAGCGCGACCTCTGGCTCGCCGCCAACGGCTATTTCGAGCCGATGCATGTGCGCTTCCTCGACTGGGTCCGGCGCTGCGTGACCGGCGAGTTCGGCCAGTCGAGACTCTACAACCGGCCGGTTTCTGAAGTGCTCGGCCCCAGGCTCTGGGCATCGGCGATGCTCGCCATGCTCTTCTTCTCCTTCCTGATCCCGTTGTCCTTAGGCCTCGGCATCGCCGCCGGCATGCGCGAAGGCTCCCTGCTCGATCGCGGCATCTCGCTCGCCTCGATCCTCACCACCTCGGTGCCGCCCTTCGCCAGCGCCGTGCTGCTGACCGCGATCTTCGTCTTCTGGCTTGGCCTGCTTCCCGGCACATCGAGCATGGTCGACGGCTTCCGCTGGAAGGAGCTGATTCTGCCGGCCGCCGTGCTGCTGCTCTACGACTTCGGCTACCTCGCGCGCATCACCCGCGCCTCGATGGCCGACGTGATGCAGACCGCCTATATCCGCACCGCGGTGCTCAAGGGCCTGCCGAACTGGTGGATCATCCTTAGGCACGCGCTGCGCAACGCGCTGATCCCGCCCTTCACCGTGATCATGCTGCAGATCAACTGGCTGATCGGCGGCGTCGTGGTCGTCGAGTTCTTTTTCGCCTACAAGGGATTCGGCTCGCTGATTCTCGAAGCCTCGCTGACCCACGACCTCTTCCTGCTGCAGGCCTGCACCGCCGTCTCGGTGCTGCTCGCGGTCGGAACCCAGACCATCGCCGATATCGGCTATGGCCTGCTCAATCCGCGCATCCGCGTGGCGGCTGTGAAATGACCGACACGACGCAGACCACGCCGACTCTACGCTCGCTGCTCGCCGAGAGCCCGATCCTCGTCGCCGGGCTTTCGATCCTGACCTTCTGGCTGCTGGTCGCGATCTTCGCGCCCTTCATCGCGCCCTTCGGGCCCAACGAAAACCTGATCCCGATGGCGATGCCGGGAACACGCGTGCCGGACGGCCGCCTCATGCTGTTCGGCGCCGACCATCTCGGCCGCGACATACTCTCGCGCATGATCTATGGCGGCCGCACGGTCCTGACCTACGCGCCGCTGGCGACGCTCTGCGCCTACTCCGTCGGCGTCACCCTCGGGCTCCTCGCCGGCTACAAGGGCCGCTGGATCGACGAGCTGCTGTCGCGCTTTGCCGACCTCGTCCTCGCCTTCCCGGTCATCGTCCTCTACATCGTGATCATCCAGAAATTCGGCGCCTCCGGGCTCAACATCCTGATCGCGGTCACGCTCGCCTCCAGTCCCGGCATCATGCGGCTGGTGCGCGGCGTGGTACTCGACCTCCGTACCCGCGCCTATGTCTCCGCGGCGCAGATGCGCGGGGAGTCGACGCTCTACATCATGTTCGTCGAGATTTTGCCGAATGCGCGCGGGCCGCTGATCGTCGATGCCTGTCTCCGCCTCGGCTACGTCACCATCACCATCGGCACGCTGGGCTTCCTCGGCCTCGGCATCCCACCGCCGACGCCGGACTGGGGCAGCATGATCAACGAGTCCCGGCACTTCGCGCTGGTCTTCCCGCACATGGCGATCTTCCCCTGCCTCGCCGTGTCGTCGCTCGTGCTCGCCTTCAACCTGATCGCCGACGGGCTTCGCGAGATCTCGCTGGCCGACTGATGACCGAGCCCCTCCTCCGCCTCGACGGTCTTTCGGTCTCTTACCGCACGCGGCGCGGCGCGGTGCCGGCTGTCGTCGACGTCTCGCTCGCGCTCAAGCGTGGCGAGAGCCTCGGCCTCGTCGGCGAGTCCGGTTGCGGCAAGTCGACCATCGCCTTCGCGATCATGCGCTGGCTCGCCGGCCGCGGTCAGATCGCCGGCGGCCGCGTGCTGTTCGAAGGCCGCGACATGGCCGAGATGTCGCGCGAGGAGCTGCGCCGGATCCGCGGCAAGCGCATCGCCATGGTCTTCCAGGAAGCCATGTCGGCGCTCAATCCCTGCCTCACCGTCGGCGCGCAGCTCACCGAGGTGCTCAGGTTCCACGAAGATATCGTCGGGCATGAGGCCGAGCGGCGATCGAAGGACATGCTCGCCGAAGTCCGCATCCCCGATCCCGACCGCGTCTTCCGCGCCTTCCCCCACGAGATCTCGGGCGGCCAGCAGCAGCGCGTGGTGATCGCCATGGCACTGCTCGCCAATCCGGCCGTGCTGCTGCTCGACGAGCCGACCACCGGCCTCGACGTCACGGTCGAGGCGAGCGTCGTTCGCCTGATCGCCGAGATCAGCCGGCGCTTCGGCACCGCGCTCCTCTATATCTCGCATAACCTCGCGCTGATCTCGCGCGTCTGCGAGCGCATCGCCGTCATGTATGCCGGCGAGATCGTCGAGGAAGGCCCGACCCGTCGCATCCTGACGGCCCCCATCCATCCTTACACACGTGGCCTCATCAGTTGCCTGCCGGAATCCGGCGCCGACAAGATCGCGCGCCCGCTCTCGCCGATCCCCGGACAGATCCCGGCGCCGTGGGAGCGCGCATCCGGCTGCTTCTTCCAGCCGCGCTGCGGCTTCGCGGTGGACGGGCTCTGCAATACCTCGCACCCGCCTCTGGTCACTGACGGCAAGGGCTCGACCGTGCGCTGCCTCCGCGCCGACGAGATCGGTGCGGACCGCATCGTCGCCGCTGCGAGCGAGGCGCTCGCGCCGGGCGAGGGCATCGCGGTCACTGTGGATCAGCTCAGCAAGGATTACCGCCTGACGCCGCCCGGCTTCCGCGGCCTGCTGCCCTTCGCCGAGCCGCTCAGGATCCGCGCTAACGATCACCTGACCTTCAACGCCGACCAGGGCCGCACGCTCGCCATCGTCGGCGAGTCCGGCTGCGGCAAGTCGACCTTCGCGCGCGTGCTGACCGGGCTGGAACGCGCCACCGGCGGCCGCCTCGAGGTCGCCGGCCAGGACATCGCCCGCCTGTCGGTCATCGATCGCAGCCGCGACCAGCTCCGCGCGCTGCAGATGGTGTTCCAGAACCCCGACGAGACGCTGAACCCGAGCTACAAGGTCGGCCGTCAGATCGCGCGCGTCGCCAGCCGGCTCCTAAATCTCGGCCGCAAGGAGCGCGCCCAGCGCGTGCGCGACCTCTTCGCCGAGATCCGGCTTCCCGCCGGCATCGCCGACCGCAAGCCGCGCCATCTTTCCGGCGGCCAGAAGCAGCGCATCGCCATCGCGCGCGCCTTCGTCGGCCGGCCGGACATCGTCGTCGCCGACGAGCCCGTCTCCGCGCTCGACGTCTCGGTGCGCGCCGCGGTCACGCAGCTGCTGATGGAGATCCAGCGTACCAACGGCACGACGCTGATCCTGATCAGCCACGACCTGGCGCTGGTGCGCTACGTCGCCGACACCGTCGTCGTCATGTATCTCGGCCAGGTGATGGAGGCCGGCACCACGAGCCAAGTTTTCTCGGCCCCGCACCACCCCTACACCGAGGTCCTGCTCGCCGCGCAGCCGAAGCTCGAAGGCGATCGCGGCCTCGACGCACCGGTCGAGGGCGAGACACCGAGCCCGCTCGATCCGCCGAAGGGCTGCCCGTTCCATACGCGCTGTCCGCGCAAATTCGGAGCGATCTGCGAGACGACTCGGCCGCCCGAACAGGTGACGCCGGCCGGCCACCGCATGGCCTGCCATATCCCGATGGACGAGCTGGCCCGCGTCCAGGAGAAAGTGACGACATGATCCGAAGCGAGATGATCGCCACCCGCACCGAAGTCGCGGGATCGAAGGGCGTGTGTGCGGGCGGGCATCCGGCCGAAGTCGCGGCCGGCATCGCCATGATCGAGGCTGGCGGCAATGCCATCGACGCCGTGGTCGCCGCCGCCTTCGTCGGCTTCGTCGTCGAGCCGGCCTCCTGCGGCATCGGCGGCTACGGCCACCTCGCCGTCTTCCTCGGCAAGGAGAAGCGCTTCGTCACCTTCGATCACTATGTCCGCGCGCCATCCGCGGCGCGGCCGGACATGTTCGAGATCGATCGGAAGAAGCCGATGAAATACTATGGCTTCCCCTACACGATCGGCATGAAGGCCGAACAAGGCCCGCTGGCGCCGGCGGTGCCGGGCGCCGTCGCCGGGCTCTGCGACGCGCATCGCATGTTCGGCAGGCTGCCGCTCGCCAAGGTGCTGGAGCCGGCGATCGCCGAAGCCGAAGCCGGCATCGAGGTCACCTGGCAGCTTCTCTTGCCGATCTCCGAACGGCTGGCCGCGATCCAGGCGCTGCCCGCCACCGCCGCTTGGCTGCTGCGCAAGAACATGCCGCCGAAAGCCGCGAGCCAGCTCGGCGGCGGCGACCGCCTCGACGGTACCGATCTCGCGAAGACGCTCCGGCGCATCGCCGAAAAGGGCGCCGCAGGCTTCTACGAAGGCCCGGTCGCTGAGGCGATCGAGCGCCACGTGACGAGCCAGGGCGGCATCCTGACCGCCGCCGATCTCGCCGCCTACAGGACGCGCATCCTCGAAGAGAAGCCGACCCGCTATCGCGGCCTCAACTGCAACACCGCCTACGACCAGGTGACCTACGAGGCGCTCAACATCCTCGAATGCTTCGACCTCAAGGGCCTCGGCAGGGACAGTCTCGCCTTCCGCCATCTGGTCGCGGAAGCGCTCGCCTGCGGCTTCATCGACAGCATGACGCATTACGGCGATCCGGATTTCGAGCGCGCCCCGGTCGAAGGCCTCGCCAGCCCCGAATTCGGAAAGATGCGCGCCCAGCAGCTCCGCATGGACCGCGCCTTGCCCCGTCCCGTCGCCGCCGCGGATCCCTGGCCTTACGACAACTCGGCCGAGCGGCCGACGCGGATATCCGGCGAGCCCGGCATCGCCAAGCTCGCGGGCACAAGCCAGATGGCCTCTGCCGATGCCGAGGGCAATGTCTGCGCGCTGATCACCAGCCTGACCAGCGGCTTCGGCTCGCTGATGATCGTGCCGGAGACGGGCGTGATCCTGAACAACTCGATGCAGAATTTCGACCCGCGCCCCGACCAGGCGAACTGCATCAAGCCCGGCAAGATGCCGATCTTCGCCGCGCCCTCGCTGGTCGCCGAGAAGGACGGCCGCGCCGTCTTCGCCGGCTGCGGCTCCGGCGGCTACCGCATCACCACCGGCGTGCTGCACGCCTTCCTGCACGCGACCGATTTCGGCATGGGACCGCAGGCCGCGGTCGACGCACCGCGCATCCACTGCCAGGGCCAGGAGACCTTCGTCGACGCGCGTGTGCCGCAGACGGTGCGCGACGGCCTCGCCGCGCTCGGCCACAAGGTCGTGGTGCAGGCGGAGTCGCCGGGCCTCAACGCCTTCGCCCGCGTCAACGCCATCACGGTCGACAAGGACGGCACGATGCGCGCCGGCACCGGTCCCGCCTGGGCCACGGCGGCCGCCGCGTGCTGAAGCCCGGTTCCGTCGTCCTCGGCCGCGCGCCGATCAGCGGGCGCAAGGGGGCCGTCGCCTGCGGTCACCCGGAAGCAGCAGAGCTCGGGCTCGAGGCGATCCGGCGCGGCGGCAATGCGGTCGATGCGGCGATCGCCGGCGCCTTCGCCTCCTTCGTCGTCGAGCCGCAGATGTGCGGCATCGGCGGCCATGGCCGCATGTCCGTCTATCTCGCCGGGAAGAAGCAGGCGATCGGCATCGACCATTTCATCCGCGCGCCGCGGGCGGCGACGCCGGAGATGTACTCGGCGGCCCTGACCCGCTGGCGCAATGCCGGCTGGGGCGGTGTCGAGGGCGCGATCAACACCACCGGCCATCTCTCGGTCGGCATCCCCGGCACCATCGCCGGGCTCTGGGAAGCGCATCGCCGCTTCGCCAGGCTGCCTTGGCGGTCGCTGGTCGGCCCTGCGATCGAGCTGGCCAGGGCCGGCGTCGCCGCCGACAATCGCCTGGTCGTCTCCATCGCCGGCCGCACCGGCGAGATCCGCCAATACCCTGAGGCAGCAAAGCTGCTGCTTCCCGACGGAATCCCGCCCCGCCCGGCCAATGCCGGCGGCGCGCTGCACCGCTTCGACTTCTCGGACATGGCGAAGACGCTGGAGGCCATCGCCGCGAAAGGTGCGGCCGCCTTCTATGACGGCCCGATCGCTGCCGCGATCGATGTAGAAATGAAGAAAGCCGGCGGGCTCCTGACCGCCGAGGATCTCGCCGGCTACAAGCCCGACGTCTTCGAGCAGCCCTGGTACGACTACCGCGGCCGGGGCTACGTCACCTGCGGCGACCTGATCTTCACCGAGGCGCTCAACATCCTGGAGCGCTTCGACCTCGCGGCGCTCGGCCAGGGGACGGCCGAGTCATTTCACCTGATCGCCGAGGCGCTGGCGCAGTCCTTCGCCGACAATTTCGCCCATGCCGCCGATCCCCGCCACCTGAAGGCGCCGCTCGAAGGCCTGGCGAGCAAGGCCTTCGCCGCGGTCCAGGCCGCGCGCATCCGGAAGGACCGGGCGCAGGGCAAATACGAGCCGGGCGATCCCTGGCCGCATCAGGGTCCGACGCCCTCGGTGCCGCCAACGCCTTTCGAGGGCACGACCCAGATCGCCGCCGCCGATGGCGACGGCAACATGGCGAGCCTGATCACCAGCCTCGGCAGCGCCTTCGGCTCGCTCGTGCTGATCCCGGGCACCGGCGTCTTCCTCGGCAATGCCATGCAGTGGTTCGACCCGACGCCGGGCCGCGCCAACTCGGTCGGGCCGGGACGTATGCCCCTCTACGCCGCGCCGGTCGCGATCTTCCGAGAAGGGAAGCATGCACTCGGCGCCATCGCCGGCTCGGGCGGCTACCGCATCCCCACCGCGATCTTATTTTCTTGCTTGAACTATCTCGACTATCGAATTGATCCACAAACATCAATCGACACTCCACGCCTTCACACAGAAGGCGATGAAGTGGAGGTCGACACGCGCATCGCGCCTGAAGTGGTTGAGCGGCTGAAGGCCCTCGGCCACCGGGTCCGGCCGGTCGACGGTACCGGCCTTCCGACCTCCTTCGGCCGTCCTTCCGCCGTCTGGCGTGACGCCGATGGCAGCCTGATCCCCGCCGCCGACGCCCGCTCGGGCGGCGTGGCCGCCTTCTGACCGATGCCCGTCGCTTTGCGGCAGGACCCGGCGCCTTCCGCGACGTGAGATGACCCGCTCCACCTAGAGGATTCGAGATGGCCCTTCCCGCCAAAGCCAAATACGTCGTCATCGGTGCCGGCGTCCACGGACTCAGCACCGCCTATCACCTGGCCTTGAACCTCGAGGCCACCGGCAAGGGGTCGGGCAAGGACGTCGTCATCCTCGACAAGACCGGCATCGCCGCCGGTGCTTCGGGCATCGCCTGCGGCGTCATCCGCAACAACTACTTCCAGCCGGCGATGCGCGAGCTGATGGCCGAGTGCGTGGCGGTCTGGGAGAGCGACCCCAAGGCCTTCAGCTACCACCCCGTCGGCTACATGCAGATCTCGCCTGAAGTGATGCATGAGAATGTCGGCCAGATTGCCCGGCAGCAGAAGGACATCGGCTACGACTCTGTTTTCATTGAGGGCGAGGCCGACTGCACCAAGTACATGAAGGGCCTGTTCGACGACTGGCAGGCCAAGGGCATCACCTCGGTCCTGCACGAGAAGAAGGGCGGCTACGCCAACAACCGCGCCTCGATGTACGGGCTGGCCAAGAAGGCGGAGGCCAAGGGCGTCCAGATCGTCGCCCCGACAAAGGTCACCGGCTTCAAGTTCGGCTCGAACTCGAAGGCGGTTTCGGCGGTCGAAACCGACCGCGGCACGATCGAGTGCGACTTCGTCGTCGTCGGCGTCGGCCCCTGGATCAACCAGGTCTGGCGGATGCTGGATCTCCCCAAGACCATCGACATCAAGGGCCGCGACGGCAAGATGCACACCGGCGTCGGGATGTGGAAGTACTGGTGCCTGGAGGAAGGCACCCTCGGCGTCGACCCGAAATACGGGCTGATGAACGACGGCAAGATGGGGCCGGTGATGCATGTCGACACCGACGCCCCGCTCTACTCGGATGAGGATGGCTCCCTCATCACCGACAAGCTTTGGGGCATCTACTACAAGCCCGACTTCAACTTCGACGGCATCCAGGGCGGCGCCATGCCGTACAAGGTCGAGACACCGGTCGACGAGGTGAAGATCGACCCCTACGGGCCTGACTCGCCTGAGTTCATCGTCGACGCCAACTTCGCGCACATGTTCACCTCGGCGCTCGCCTTCTGCCAGAAGCGCTACTCGGGTCAGGCGCATAAATGGAAGCACGAGCCCTCGGGCGGCCTTGGCTGCTTCACTCCCGACAGCTTCCCGGTCTTCGACGTCTTCCGCGATAACGTCTACGTCCTGGCAGACTCGAACCACGGCTATAAGATGATTGCGGTCGGCAAGCTCGCCGCCGGCGAGATCGTCAGCGGCACCAAGAGCCGGCTACTGGAGCCCTTCCGGATCTCTCGCTTCCCGGAAGGCAAGCTGCACCCGGTGTCCAACAGCCCCTTCCCCTGGAGCTGAGCCATGACCACCAGCCGCGCCGTCGCCTTCACCCACAAGCTCCGTTTCCAGGATCTGCCGGCCGAGGTGGTCGAACAGGCCAAGCTCTGCCTGATCGACCTGATCGCGGCAGCGGCGGCCGGCACCGAGACCGCGATGTCGCGGATCATCCGCAAGCACGCGGCGGAGGTGTTCGGCGGCGGCAAGGCCGGGGTCCGGATGATCCTCGACGGCCGGAAGACGAGCTGGCCGGGCGCGGCGCTGGCCGGCGGCATCACCATCGATGCCTTCGACTCCCATGACGGCCATGTGCTGACCAAGGGCCATGCCGGCGTCGCCATCCTGCCGACCATCCTGGCCCTGGCCGAGGGCGAGGAGAAGATCTCCGGCCGCGAGTTCCTGACCAGCCTGGTGCTGGGCTACGAGATCGCGATCCGCGCCGGGATCGCCACGCACCGGACCTGCAAGGACTATCACACCTCCGGCTCGTGGAACGCACTCGGCGCCGCGGCCTGCGTCGCGCGCTGGCTCAAGCTCTCGCCGGCGCTGACGCGCGAGGCGCTCGGCATCGCCGAGTATCACGGCCCGCGCAGCCAGATGATGCGCTGCATCGACTTTCCGACCATGGTCAAGGACGGCTCCGGCTGGGGCGCGATGGCCGGGGTCAGCGCCGCGCTACTCGCCCGCGACGGCTTCACCGGCGCCCCCTCGCTGGTCTCCGAGGCCGACGATGTCGCCGATCTCTGGGCCGATCTCGGCACGCGCTGGCGCATCATGGAGATGTACTTCAAACCCTACCCGGTCTGCCGCTGGGCGCAGCCGCCGATCACCGCGAGCCTCGGCTTGCTGGCGCAGCACAGGGTGAAGGGCGCCGACATCGCCCATATCGAGGTCTCAACCTTCCACAACGCCGTGCGGCTGGCCGCGCGCGCGCCGAAGACGACCGAGGAGGCACAGTACAGCCTCCCCTTCCCGGTCGCCGCCGCGATCGTGCATGGCAAGGTCACCGCCCGCGAGGTCGACGGTGCCGGCTTGCGCGACCCGCGCGTGCTCAAGCTGGCGCGTGAGATGACGCTGACCGAGGATCTGGCGCTCACTGCCGAGTTCCCGGCGCGCCGCATCGCCCGCGTGAAGCTCACCACCAAGGATGGCCGCGTGCTCGCCTCCGAGCCGACCGAGGCGCTGGGCGATCCCGAGCGGCCGCTCGGCGCCGACGGCATCGTTGCCAAGTACCGGATGACGACCGAACCGGTGCTCGGCCGCGCCCGCACCAAGAAAATCCTGGCGGAAGCGATGCAGATGGACGGCGCCAAGGCCGATGCCCGGGCCTTCGTCGACCTGGCGCTGGCGCCGGTGAAGGCTCAGAAGGCAGCGAAGGCGCCCAGGCGGACCGCCAGCGGCCGCACGCTCGCCATCGCCGCCGACGACTGACGGCTTCTAATCCGCCGGCATCTGCGCTGCCGCGCCGGGCTCGGCCTGGTTGATCAGCCGGTCGCGCTCGGCCATCCAGCCGCGGAAGACGAGGACCAGGCCGAACAGGGTCGCCAGCGTGAAGAGCATGACCATGATCGGCAGGAACAGCTCATGCATCGGATTCTCCTCTCAATCTCACGTCGAGAGGATCGCCGAGACGGCCTGAGCCGTCCTTGATGCAGATCAAATCTCGCGGCTAGGCCGCGTCGGAGACGTAGCGATGCCGGGTATGAATACGGCGCTCGCGCGGGTCGGGGCGCGGCACGGCGGAGAGCAGCGCCTTGGTGTAGCCATGGACCGGGTCGTTGCAGACCTGCTCGGCCTCGCCCGTCTCGACCACCTTGCCGCGATACATCACCGCGACGCGGTCGCAGATGTAGCGGATCACGCTTATGTCGTGGCTGACGAAGACATAGGCCAGCTTAAGCTCGTCCTGAAGCTGCAGCATCAGGTCGAGCATCTGCGCCCGCAGCGAGACGTCGAGCGCCGAGGTCGCTTCGTCGGCGACGATCAGGCGCGGGCTGAGCGCGAGGGCACGCGCGATGCCGATGCGCTGGCGCTGGCCGCCGGAGAACGCATGCGGGTAGCGCTCGGCCCAGTCGGGGTTGAGCCCGACGCGCTTGAGCAGCTCCGCGACCCGGTCGTGCAGCGCCGAGCCCTCAGCGAGGCCGTTGACCAGCAGCGGCTCGCCGATGATCTGGCCGACGGTCATGCGGGGATTCAGCGAGGCGAAGGGATCCTGGAAGATCATCCGCATCTCGCGCCGGCACTCGCGCAGCCTGTCGGGCTCGAGCGCAGCGACATCGGTGATGCTGCCGTCGGTACGGCGGTAGAGGATCTGCCCTGCGGTCGGCTCGTAGACGCGAAGCAGGCAACGGCCGAGCGTGGTCTTGCCGGAGCCGCTCTCGCCGACGATGCCGAGCGTCTCGCCGGCGCGGACGACGATGTCGACGTCGTCCACGGCCTTCACATGATCGACGATCCGCTTGAAGAACCCCTTCCGGATAGGGAAATGCATCTTGAGGCCGCGCACATCGAGCAGCGGCGGCTCCTCGGCCGGCAGCGGCGCGCGCACGGCGCGGATCGCCGAGGGGCGCTCCAGCTTCAGCACATTGCCGAGCAGCATCTGGGTGTAGGGATCCTGGGGCGCATGGAAGATCTGCTCGACCGGCCCGCGCTCGACCACCTTGCCCTGGTACATGACCACGACCTCGTCGGCGATCTCGGCGACGACGCCCATGTCGTGGGTGATGAACATCACCGCCATGCCGCGCTCGGACTGCAGGCGCTTCATCAGGTCGAGGATCTCGGCCTGGGTTGTGACGTCGAGCGCCGTGGTCGGCTCATCGGCGATCAGAACCTGCGGATTGCAGGCGAGCGCCATGGCGATCATCGCACGCTGGCGCATGCCGCCCGAGTATTCGAAGGTGTAGCGCTCGATCGCGCGCTCGGGGTTCGGGATCTCGACCGCGCGCAGCAGATCGACCGCGCGGTCCGTCGCCTCCTTCTTGCCCATCCGGAGATGGAGCCTGAGCACCTCGGTGATCTGGTTGCCGATCGTGTGCACCGGCGAGAGCGACGACATCGGCTCCTGGAAGATCATCGCGATCTCGGCGCCGCGCACCGAGCGGATCTCGCGTCCGCGCGGGTTCAGGGCCGCGAGGTCGACCGAGGTTCCGTTCGCGCGATTGAAGACGATCGAGCCGGTCACCACCCGGCCCGGCGGATCGACGATCTGCAGGATCGAGCGCGCGGTCACGCTCTTGCCGGAACCCGACTCGCCGACGACGCAGACGGTCTTGCCACGCGCGAGATCAAAGGACACGCCGTCGACCGCTTTCACGATCCCGCCGCGTACCGGGAAATGCGTGTGGAGGTCGCGGATCGAGAGGATCGTCGCGGCGTCGGTCATTTGTTGTAAGGGTCGGCTGCGTCGCGGAGGCCGTCGCCGAGGAAGTTGAGGGCGAGCACGGCGACCACCACCGCGGCTCCCGGCGCGAACAGCCAGGGCGCGGTCACGATAGAGCGGATGTTCTGCGCCTCGCGCAGCAGCACGCCCCAGGAGATCACCGGCGGCTGCAATCCGAGGCCCAGGAACGACAGCGCCGTTTCCGCCAGGATCATCGCCGGGATCGCCAGCGTCACGCTGGCGACGATGTGGCTCATGAAACTCGGCAGCATGTGGCGGAAGATGATGCGCATCTCGGATGCGCCATCGAGACGCGCGGCGGTGACGAAATCCTCGGTGCGGAGCGAAAGGAAGCGGCCGCGCACGACGCGCGCGAGCTGGGCCCAGCCGATCAGCGAGAGGATCAGCGTGATCATGAAGTAGTGCAGCAGCGCCGGCCAGTTCTGCGGCAGCGCCGCGGCGAGCGCGAGCCAGATCGGGATCGTCGGCAGCGCCAGGATGAACTCGATCACGCGCTGGATGACGAAGTCGATGCGCCCGCCGTAATAGCCGGAGATGCTGCCGAGCAGGATGCCGATCAGGAGCGACATGGCGACGCCGACGAGGCCGATCGACATCGAGATCTGGCAGCCCTTGAGGATGCGGCTCCAGACGTCGCGGCCGAGCCGGTCGGAGCCTAAGAAGAAGATCTGCTGGCGCGGATCGGTGCTGCCGATCAGGTGGATCCTGGTCGGGATCAGCCCGAACAGGTGGTAGGGGTAGCCTTCGGCGAAGAAGCGGAGATCGATCGTCCGCGTCGGGTCCACCTGGTAGATCGGCGCCAGCGTCACCGGATCGCGGCGAAGCTGCATCTGCTTCACATGCGGGCGGAAGGAGGTCCTGCCGTCGGCCTCGGTGACGAACAGGTGGAGGCCTTGCGGCGGGTGATAGACGGCTCGCGCATTCTGCTGGCTCGGATCGGTGGTGGCGAAGAAGTCCGGAATCGCCGCGACGATGTAGATCATCAGCGTGACGATAGCGCCGAGCATCGCCAGCTTGTGCTTGCGGAACGACCACCAGACGAGCTGCCATTGCGAGGCCGAGGCGAAGCGCGAGACGGCCGGCGTCGGCGCGCTGGGCGGCAGGGCGGCTGCGGTCATCAGTCGAACCGGATGCGCGGATCGACCAGCGCCAGCAGGATGTCGCTGAGCAGCGTACCGACCAGCGTCAGCGTGCACATCAGCAGCACGAAGGCGCCGGCCAGATACATGTCCTGGCTCATCAGCGACTGCAGCAGCAGGGGGCCGGCGATCGGCAGGCTCAGCACCACGGCGACGATCAGCGCGCCCGAGATCAGGTTCGGCAGCAGCCAGCCGATGGTCGAGATGAAGGGATTGATGGCGACCCGCACCGGATACTTCAGGAGCAGGCGGAACTCGGAGAGCCCCTTGGCGCGGGCGGTGGTGACGTAAGGCCGGTGCAACTCGTCCAGCATGTTGGCGCGCATGATGCGGATCAGGCTGGCGGTGCCGTTGGTGGCGAGGATGAGGACCGGCACCCAGAGATGCTCGATCAGGTTCAGGACCTTTCCCCAGCTCCACGGCGCCGTCTGGTACTCCGGGGAGAAGAGGCCGCCGACATCCGCCCCGAACAGCACGACGGCGACATACATCAGCACCAGCGCCAGCAGGAAGGATGGGATGGCGAGACCGAGGAAGCCCAGGAAGGTGAAGAAGTAGTCGCCGATCGAGTATTGGCGCACGGCGGTGAAGACGCCAATGGGAAAGGCGATCGCCCAGGTCATCAGCAGGGTCGAGCTGGTGACGACCAGGGTCAACGCCATGCGCTCCCAGATCAGCTCGGACACCGGCTGCTGCCACTCGAAGCTCAGCCCGAAATCGCCCCGGAGCACGATGCCCGAGATCCATTTCAGGTACTGAACGATGAAAGGCTGGTCGAGGCCGAAGCGCGCGCGGAGCTCCGCCGCGGCGGTCCGGTCGACGATCTCGTTCGAGGCCGCGAGGGTCGCGATGTAGGTGGTGACGTAGTCGCCGGGCGGAAGCTGGATCAGGACGAAGGCGAGGAAGCTGACGGCGAACAGCGACGGGACCATCCACAACAGACGCTTGATGATAAAGCCCAGCATTCAGAAACGCGACCGACGCGCCGCCCGATGACGACGCGCCGGTCTACCCTTTAGCTCGTGAAGAAGTACTGCTGCGGCATAGACGGGCCGGGGTTCGGCCAGGACCACGCGCCGGGCATCCGCGCCGGGACGTTGCGGAGCCGGTTGTTGGCGATGCCGAACAGGTTCGGCGCGAGGCAAATGCCGATCGCGTCGAACGCATCGGCGGCGAGGTCGAGGATCTCCTTCATCAGCTCGCCCTGGCGCTTGGTATCGGAGATCGACCGCGCCTCGTCATAGAGCTTGGTGCGGCGCTTGTGGTTCTCCGGCGGCGCCACGCCTTCCTTGCCGTTGGTCGCGTAATGGACCGCCCACGGGATCGCGTAGCGCGAGCCCTGCGGATGGATCGGCACCCAGTCGCGGGCGTCGATCAGCGGCTCGAGGCCGCCCGGACCCTGCCAGACCGCGAAGTCGTGGTCGTTGTTGTCGCCGCGCGTGTAGTAGAGAGCGCGCTCGATCGTGTTGACCTTCATGTCGACCCCGACCGCAGCCCAATGGCGCTTGACCAGCTCGAGCGCATCGACCTGGTCCGGGTAGAGGGTCGGGATCACGTCGATGCCGAAGAACAGCTTCTGCCCGTCGGGGCGGAGGCGGAAGTTCTGGCTGTCGCGCCTGTTGAGGCCGACCTTGTCGAGCAGCTCGTTCGCCTTCTTCTGATCGAACTCGGTGAACTGGCGCGCGAACTTCTCGTGATACCAGGGATGCGTCGGTCGCGGCCCGAACTGCCAGGGCTCCGACTGACCCAGATAGACGATGTCGATGATCTCCTGGCGGTTGATAGCGTGGGAGAGCGCGATGCGGAAATCCTTGTTGGCGAAGATCGTCCGCAGCGCCGGATCCTTGTGCGTGACGTTCGGATAGATCGACATCTGCTGGCTGTTGGCGTTGATCAGCTCGAACAGGCGGTAGTTGCCGCGCTGCGCCGACTGCGCCACCGTCGGCTTGTTCTGGAGCGTGTCGATATGGCGCTCCTGGATGTCGATCTTGCCCGACACCACGTCGAGCATCAGCGACTCGACGTCCTGGGCGATGCTGAAGTTGATGCCGTCGATATAGGGCAGCTGGTTGCCCTCGGTGTCGACCTGCCAGAAATACGGGTTGCGCTTCAGCACGACGCGGGTGGCGCCGCCGGTATAGGGCTCGGCAATCGTCCACGGGTCGAGCGTCGGCTTCTCGGGATTGCCCCAGCGCGACGGAATCTCGATGTCGCCGCAGCGGAGCCGGAAGAGCGCGCCCCAATCCGGCACGTTCGCCGCCTTGGCGAGGTCGGCGACGTTGTTCGTGTATTTCGGGTGGAACTTCGAGCAGTAGTGCTTCGGGAACAGCGTCGGATGCTGGCCGAGCGGCGTCGCCATCTGCTGCAGGAACATGCCGTAGGGGCCGTCGAAGGTGAACTTGACGGTGACGTCGTCGACCTTCGTCGCCTTGCACATCTTGCCGTTGATGGTCCAAAGGGCCGGCGGCGACTTGTAGAGCTCGGTGTTGGCCAGGCAGTCCTCGAAGACGAAGAGGATGTCGTCGGCGGTGAAGGGATGGCCGTCCGACCACTTCATGCCGGGACGGAGATGGAAGGTGAACTCGGTCGAGGTCGCGTTCACGTCCCATTTGTGCGCGACGCCCGGCAGCACGTCGGTGAATTCGAGATTCCAGCGCGTCAGGCCCTGGTTGCCGACCATGCGGAGGATGCCGTTGTGGTCCGCCGAGCCGCGGAGCCCGCGGCGGATCTGCCCGCCATAGCGGCCGACGCGCTCGACCGGCTGAACGACGAGCGGGATCTTCGGCAGGCGTTCGGCGAGAGGCGGCAGCTTCTTGTCGGCGACGGCCTGCACGAATTCCGGCGCTTCCTTCGCCGCGCCCTGCGCCGAAGCGCTCCAGGCAACGAGGCTGGTCGCGGCCATGCCGCCGGCACCGGCCATCAGCTGACGACGGGTCAGCTTGAGTCCGTCACTACGCTTACGTGCCATGGTCTCCTCCGTTTCGTCGCGCCGATTAAGCGCATGTTTAAAGCCAGAATGAAGCGTGCTCCGGCGGTCTGTCAAACCGCGCGTTTCTCGCTGTCCAAAGTCTGCAACAGAGCGGCGATGTAGCCGTAGCAATAGGCGAAGGCGACGCCCTGGGGGTCCTTGCCGTCGATGATCGGCACGTGGTCGGGCATGATCATGTATCTGTATCCGGCATCCCGATAGAGACGGAGCGAGGCCGGCATATCCATGTCGCCTTCGTCCGGGAACGTCTCCATGAAGTCGAGCTTGCGGCCGCGGATGTTGCGGAAGTGGACGTTGAAGATCTTGCCGCGGCTGCCGAACCACTTGATGACGTCGCCGACTTCCTTTGCCGGATCGTCGAGCATCTCGCCGACCGTTCCCTGGCAGAAATTGAGCCCGTGATAAGGACTCTCCTCGGTCTGCACGAAGCGCTTGAGGCCGTCGACCGTGCCGAGCACGCGTGTGACGCCGCGCCAGCCGGGCGGCGTGTAGGGATCGTGCGGATGGCAGGCGAGCCGGACCTTGTTCGCGGTCGCGACCGGAACCACGCGTTTCAGGAAATACTCGATCCGCGCCCAGTTCTCCTCGGGATCGACGATTCCAGCCTTGCCGGGAGCGGCGTTCTGGTCGGCCTCGACCCAACGGAACGACTCGTTGCGCGAGCCGCCGCGCCCGACCGAGTGCCTGGTGCGCGGGATGCCAATGATGTTGAGATTGTACTTGGCCGCCGGGATGCCGGCCTTGGCGATCCTCTCGATCAGCGCGCAGATCGAGTCGAGCTGGCGGTCGCGATCGGGGCCGGCCGTGAGGACGTCGGGGCTGTCCTGCTTCTCGATCGGCAGCGAGTTCATCGGCAGCTGCACCATGTCGAGGACGAGGCCGAAGCTTTCGACCTTCTCGCGATGGCGATTCAGGATGTCCTGCGACCAGTGATGCGGATTGCCCTCGGGATCGGCGCAGATGTGACGCACGCCGAGCTGCGCCCAGACGCGATGATCGCCATCGTCACGGGCCTTGACCTGGGTCCCGAGATACACCGCCCCTCCCCGGCTTTTCTTGGATCGGAAGATAGCGGACATGACCACGGCGAGGCACGCGACTTTCGGACGGTAGCCGGATCTGCACAAAAAATGGGCTAGGATCGGCACACTGCCGACGAGGAGAGAACATGGAAGTCGAGGCTCTGGTTTTCGATGTCTTCGGCACTTGCGTCGACTGGCGCGGAAGCATCATCCGGGAAGCCGCGCGATGGAGCCGGCAGCATGCCCGCAACATCGATGGCGCCGGCCTGGCCGATGCCTGGCGCGCGGGCTACGACCCCGCGATGGAGGAGATCCGGAGCGGCCGCCGCGGCTTCACGCCGCTCGACACGCTCCATCGCGAGAACCTCAACCGCATCGCCCCGAATTTCGGCCTGTCCGGCCTCGACGAGGCCACGCTCGCCAACATAAATCGCGTCTGGCATCGGCTCGATCCCTGGCCGGATACGGTGCCGGGCCTGCGCCGGCTCCGCGCGAAGTTCCTGCTCGCCCCGCTCTCGAACGGCGGCGTGGCGCTGCTCACCCGCATGGCCAAGCGCGCTGGGCTGCCCTGGGATCTGATCCTCTCCGGCGAGCTGTTCGAGGGCTACAAGCCCGAGTCCAAGGTCTATCTCGGCGCCGCCCGCCTCCTCGACCTGCCGTCGAGCAAGGTCATGATGGTCGCCGCGCATAACGGCGACCTCGCAGCCGCATCGAAGCTCGGATTGCGGACCGCCTTCGTCCATCGGCCGACCGAATACGGGCCGGCACAGACGACCGATCTCGCGCCGTCGCAGAAATGGGACTACGCGGTCGACAGCATGGAGGCCTTGGCCGACACGCTCGCCTGCTAGGCGAGGCTGAACTCGCCGAGCGCGCGCGTGACGGCCTGGTCGACGATGTCGGCGATCGTCTTCGGATTGCTCCGGAAATCCGGCACCGGCGGCATCACCGTGGCGCCGTAGCGCGTCGCGCGCTCGATCAGCTCGATATGGCCGAGATGCAGCGGCGTCTCGCGCAGAAGCAGGACGACGCGGCGGCGTTCCTTGAGGCAGACATCGGCGGCGCGGACGACGAGGTTGTCGTCATAGGAGTTGGCGATTCCGCTCAGCGTCTTGATCGAGCAGGGCGCCACCAGCATGCCAAGCGTGCGGAACGATCCGCTCGACATCGAGGCGCCGATGTCCTTGTAGCTGTGGACGACGGAGGCGAGTTTCCGCACCTGCGCCGCCGAACGGTCCGTCTCCTCCTCGATCGTCCTGAGCGCCGAGGGAGAGACGATCAGATGGGTCTCGATCCCCGTCCCTTCGCGCAGGCGCTCGAGCGCCCGGATGCCGAAGATCGCCCCGGACGCGCCGGTGATCGCGACGATCAGGCGCGGCAGTGCGGGCGCTACTGGCTTTTTCGTCATGCGACGCCTAGCCGAGTTCCTTCACCAGCTCGTCCAGCATATGGAAGGCGGTGTTGGCCGCGGGGACGCCGCAATAGATCGCCTGCTGCAAGACGATCTCCTTTAGGTCCTCAGGCGCAAAGCTGCCTTCACCCAGCGCGGCGCGTGCGTGCATCTTGAACTCGTCCCAGCGCGAGAGCGCTAGGAGCGTGCCGATCACCAGGATGCGGCGCGTGCGGATGTCGAGGCCGGGCCGCGTCCAGATCTCGCCCCAGGCATAGCGCGTGATGAGGTCCTGGAACTCGCGGGTGAGGTCGTTTGTCTTCGCCACCGAGCGGTCGACATGGGCGTTGCCGAGCACCTTGCGGCGCACGGCCATGCCGGCGGCGTGTCGTTCATTTTCATCCATCCTTGCTCTCCCGCGCCAGCACGCGGTCGACGAACGCCGCCGCCATGCCGAGATAGGCTTCCGGCATCATCACCGTCTCGATGTCGATCGGACTGAGATATCGCGTCACCTGAGGATCGGCGGCGAGAACCACGTCGAGCGCCCTCTTCTCCGCGACCGCGCGGCGGCAGGCCGCTTCGACCAGCTCATGCGCCTTGGCCTTGCCGATCCGGCTCGCCAAGGTCGCCGCGACGGACTCGGCCAGCACGAGGCCATTGGTGGCGCCGAGATTGGCCCGCATGCGCTCCGGATCGACGACGAGTCCCGACAGCGCCTCTTCCATGGCGCGCGAGGCGCCGCCGACGAGGCGCACCAGCTCGGGCAGCGTCTCCCATTCCGCCTGCCAGCCGCCGAGGCCGCGCTCATGTTCCTGCTTCATCGCGCCGAGCATGGTGGCGACGAGACCGGGCGCGCGCTCGGCCGCAGCCAGCGCGACGGAGGCCGAAACCGGGTTCCGCTTGTGCGGCATGGTCGAGGAACCGCCCTTCCCCGCCGCCGGCGCCTCATAGGCCTCGCCGATCTCGGTCTGTCCCATCAGCGCCAGGTCATGCGCGATCTTGCCGAGCGTGCCCGCAACGATGCCGAGCGCCGCGGCGATGCCGGCGAGCCTGTCGCGCTGGCTGTGCCAGGGCATGTCCGGCACCGGAAGCTCGAGGCGCTTGCCGAGCTCCTCCGAGAGATCGAGGCCTTCCATGCCGAGCGATGCCAAGGTGCCGGAGGCGCCGCCGAACTGGAGCACGCAGGCCGAGCCGAGCTCGGAGGCGAGCCGCGCAAAGACGCGGCGAAGCGCCGAGACCCAGCCCGCCGCCTTGAGGCCGAAGGTGACCGGCACCGCCTGCTGCATCCAAGTGCGGCCCGCCATCGGCGTCGTCGCGTGCTTGCGCGCGAGATCCGCCGCCGCTTCCGCGGCACGATCGAGATGCTTTAGGATCAGCGGCACCGCGCGGCGAAGCTGAAGCACGAGCCCGGTGTCGATGATGTCCTGGCTGGTCGCGCCGACATGGACGAAGCGCGCGGCATCGGCATCGGTCGAGGCCACCTGCTTCGTCATCATGCGAACCAGCGGGATGAGTGCATTGCCGGCTCTCGCCGCCTCCTCGGCGAGCGCGTCGAGATCGTAGAGCGAGGCCTCGCCCGCGGCCTGGATCGCCGGCAGCGCCTCCCGCGGCACGAGGCCGATCTCGTGCGCCGCCTCGGCAAGCGCGACCTCGACATCGAGCATCGCCTGCGCCCGCGCTGCGTCGGAAAGCGCGCTCTCGACCTCGGGATCGCCGAACAGACGCGCGTGAAGCTTGCTCACGGTGCGAAGAAGACCGTCTCGCCTTCGCCCTGCAGGACGAGGTCGAAGCGGTAGCGGCCCTCGCCAATGCGCCTGGCGACCAGGGTCTTCACGCGCGCCGAGGGCACGCATTCGAGGATCGGGTCCTGGTCGTTCGCAGCCTCATCGTCGAAATAGATCCGCGACACCAGCCGCGTCAGCAATCCGCGCGCGAAGACACCGACGACGAGATGCGGTGCCTGCTGGCGGTTGCCGGGTCCCGGCACCGCTCCGGGCTTGACCGTGGTCAGCGTGAACTTGCCGTCAGGATCGGTGGCCGTGCGGCGGAAGCCATCGAAAGGCTTATCGCTCGCGGCGCGCCCATCCTCGGGATGGCGATAGCGCCCGGCCGGATCCGCCTGCCAGGTCTCGATCAGCGCATCCGGCACTGGCGCGCCGGCGCCGTCCTTGACCACGCCCTCGACGACGATGCGGGTTCCGTCGCTCGCGCCGACCGGCTGGTCGCAGCCGTCGAAGACGAGGCCGAAGCGGAAGAACGGACCGACGGTCTGGAACGGTGTCGCCCCGCTCATGCCTCGGCCTCCGTCGGGGTCGCGTTTCGGCCGCGCAAGATGATGTCGAAGCGATAGCCCAAAGCCCATTCCGGCTTGGTCAGCGCGAAGTCGAAGCTGGAGACCATGCGCTCTCGCGCCGCCTCGTCGCTGAGCGAGTTGAAGATCGGATCGTGCTTCAGCAGCGGATCGCCCGGAAAGTACATCTGGGTGATGAGCCGCGTAAGGAAGCTCGGGCCGAACAGCGAGAAGTGCAGATGTGCCGGCCGCCACGCATTGGCGTGGTTGCGCCAGGGATAGGCACCGGGCTTGATCGTGACGAAGCGATAGCGGCCCTCGGCATCGGTGACGGCGCGCCCGGCTCCCGAAAAGTTCGGGTCGAGCGGCGCGTCGTGCTGGTCGGCATCGTGTCGGTAGCGGCCGGCAGCGTTCGCCTGCCACAGCTCGACCAGCGTGTTCGCTACCGCCTTGCCGTCCTCGTCCAGCACCCTGCCTTCGACGATGATGCGCTCACCCTGGGCAGGCGCCGCGTGCTGCATGGTCAGGTCGATCTCGACCGGCCCGAAACGGTCGAAGCCGGAGACCGGCCCGGTGATCTCCGACAAGGTCTGCGGAATGGAGACCGGCGCCTCCTTCGGATGGCGGAGCTTGCTCGATCCGTACTCGGCGAAGTCGTTCGGCGGATGCGTTCCCTTCGGGATCGGTCGGTAGCGTCTCAAGCCGGTCATAACCTCGGGTCCTTAGGTCCGTTCGCGCCACATGTTAGCAGCCCGTCCGCGCTTTGCGCCCGGCAATTGCCGGCCCCCTGAGCCCATGGCAGGGTGGCCGCCTTCCACCCTTTCTCCAGCGAGTACGTTCATGGCCGAGACGACGCGGTATCACCGGATCGCGCCCGCCAACCTCAAGCGGGCGATCATGCGGGTCTTCCAGCAGGTCGGCAGCAATGAGCGCGAGCAACAGCTGACTGCCGACCACCTCGTCGCCGCCAACCTGACCGGGCACGACTCGCATGGCGTCGGCATGATCCCGGCCTACCTCCAGGCCTGGCGGGAGAAGAAGCTGACGATCAACGGCAAGCATACGATCGTCGTCGATTCCGGCCCGATCCTGACCGTCGATGGCGGCCTCGGCCTGGGACAGGTCATCGCCTATGACGCGATGAACCTCGCCATGGAGCGGGCGAAACATGTCGGCGTCTGCATGCTCGGCATCCGCAATGCGCATCACACCGGGCGCATCGGGCACTGGGCCGAGCAATGCGCCGCCAGCGGATTCGTCTCGATGCACTACGTCGCGGGCTTCGCCGGCGTCACCAGCGTGGCGCCCTTCGGCGGGCGCGAGACGCGCTTCCAGACCAACCCCTACTCCGCCGGCTTCCCGCTCCCGGGCCGGCCGCCGATCATCCTCGACTTCGCGACATCGAAGATCGCCATGGGCAAGGTCCGCGTCGCCCTCAACAAGGGCGATAAGGTGCCCGAGAACACGATGATCGACGCCGAGGGCAAGCCGTCGCGCGATCCGGCGGTGATGTATGCGCCTCCCGGCAAGCGCGGCGCCCTCTTCACCTTCGGCGAGCACAAGGGCTCGGGCCTGGCGATGATCTGCGAGCTCTTCGCCGGCGCGCTCACCGGCGGCGGCACCACCTATCTCGGCAACTACGAGAACCGGCCGATCATGAACTCGATGCTGTCGATCATCGTCGAGCCGTCGCGGCTGGGCGGCGGCGAAAAGGTCGGCAGCGAGGCCAACCGCTTCGTCGACTGGGTCAAGTCGTCCAAGCCGCTGCCCGGCGTCGACGAAGTGCTGGTCGCCGGCGAGCCAGAGCGCAAGCGCCGCGCCGAGCGCGAGCGCGACGGCATTCCGGTCGACGTCAACACCTGGGACGGCGTCGCAGAGGCCGCCGAACAGGTCGGCCTCAAGCGCACCGAGCTCGACAAGGCCGCGAGCCTCGTCTGATGGCCACGCTCGCCCTCTCCTGGTCCGAGTGGAGCGCGCTCGACGCGATCGCGCTCGGCAAGCGCGTGCGCAGCGGCGAGATCTCCAAGGCGGAGGTCTTGCGGCAGGCGGCGGCAGGGATCGCCGCGCTCAATCCGAAGCTGCGGGCGGTGCTGGAGGTCTTCGAGGACGTCGTCACCAATCCTGACACGGACGGTCCCAATCGCGACGGCTCGTTCTACGGCGTGCCGATGCTGCTCAAGGACGTGCTGTCCGGCCTCAAGGGGCGCAAGCTTGAGAACGGCTCGCGGCAGTTCCGCGGAAACGTCGCGCAGGTGACGGACCCGCTGATCGAGAATTATCTCGGCATGGGCCTGGTGCCGATCGGTCGCTCGACGACGCCGGAGTTCGGCTGGACCTTCGACACGACAACCGACTATCTCGACGAGCTCATCGTCACGCGCAGCCCCTGGAATCTCGAGCGCACGCCGGGCGGATCCTCCGGCGGATCGTCGGCGATGGTCTCGGCCGGCGTTCTGCCGATCAGCATGGCTTCGGATGGCGGCGGCTCGATTCGCATCCCGGCTTCGTTCTGCGGGCTGATCGGACACAAGCCGTCGCGCGGGCTCGTGCCACGGAACCTCGGCTCCAGCGAGTACATGACCCGCCATGTCTATGAAGGCGTGGTGACGCGGACGGTGCGCGACACCGCGCTTGCCCTGGACGGTCTCTCCAAGGGCCCGGAAGGCGGCTTCTTCATCCGGGCAACGCCTGCCGTTCCCTCCTTCCTCGGCGCCCTCGCGGAGACGCCGAGGGGCTGGCGGATCGGCTTCTCCTGCGGCCCCTGGGGCGTCGCCGCGCCGGTCGACCCTGTCGTGATCGAGCGCCTCCGCGAAGTCGCACGGACGCTCGAAGGACTGGGTCACACGGTCGAGGAAGTGAAGGACGCCGATCTTTGCGACTTCGCTGTCCTGAGGCGCGGTTACAGCACCCATCAACGCGCCGTCCGCCGCGGCCAGTTCGAGGCGGCGCAGAAGCAAGGCAAGAGCCTTGAGGACCTGCGCAAGCTGATGTCGCCGACCTATTACCAGCACCTGCTCTCCTCGCAGAACACGACGCTGTTCGACCTGCAGCAGGCCTTCGCCGACAACAACACCTCGATCCGCAGCTTCGGCCGCGCCATGGCGAAGTACGACGCGCTGCTGACGCCGACCCTGTCGATCCGCGTGCCCAAGGCCAACGGCCCCTACTCGCCCTATAGCGAAGAGTCGTTCGAGCCCTGGTTCGAGCGCCTCTATGACGCGGCACGCTTCACCTTCCCCGGCAACGAGACCGGCATGCCGTCGGTGTCGGTCCCGGCCGGCCTCGATGACGAGGGCATGCCGATCGGCGCGCTTTTTCACGGCAAGTACGGCCGCGACGACATGGTGCTCCGCCTCGCGGCCCAGCTCGAAGCAACAAGGCCCGAATGGTTCTCGCCGCGGCCGAAGCACCACATCGCCGCCGGCGTCTGAGGGTTTCAGTCCCGCCCGCCTTCGCTTGACGGGCGGAGCCCGCGCTCGCCACGCTTGCCTCGGGAAATCCTGGAGGGAACGCGATGGCGAAGCAGGCTCTGTCGTGGTCGGAATGGGCGTCGACCGATGCGCTGGGGCTCGCCGAGCTCGTGCGCCAAAAGAAGATCACGCCCAAGGAGGTCGCGGCCCAGGCCAAGGCCGGCATCGAGGCGGCGAACCCGGCGCTCGAAGCGGTGCTCGAGATCTTCGAGGACGTCGTCGCCGATCCGGATCACGACAAGCCGTCCAAGGACGGCGCCTTCTACGGCGTGCCGCTTCTGCTGAAGGACATCGGCTCCGGCCTCAAGGGCCGCAAGCAGGAGTCGGGCACCAAGCTGCTGCGCGACTTCGTCGTCGCCGAGACCGATCCGCTGGTCGAGAACTTCCTGAAAGGCGGGCTCATCCCGATCGGGCGCTCGACCACGCCGGAATTCGGCATGACCTTCGACACCACGACGCATTATCTCGACAAGGTCATCACTACGCGTAACCCCTGGAACCTGAAGCACACGCCCGGCGGCTCCTCCGGCGGCTCGGCGGCGATGGTCTCGGCCGGCGTGCTCCCGATCAGCATGGCCTCCGACGGCGGCGGCTCGACCCGAATCCCGGCCTCCTATTGCGGCCTCGTCGGGCTCAAGTCGTCACGTGGCCTCGTCGCGCGCCAGCTCACCGGCAGCGACTACTCGGCCCGCCACGTCAATGAAGGCGTGGTGACGCGCAGCGTGCGCGACACCGCCGCGGCGCTGGATGCGATCAGGCAAGGGCCGCAGGGCGGCTTCTTCGTGCGGCTGACGCCGGCGGTGCCTTCCTTCCTCGACTGCCTCAAGGACGTGCCGAAGGGCTGGAAGATCGGTCTCTCAACCGGCCCCTGGGGCCGTTCGACGCCGGTCGACAGCCAAGTCGCGGCACGTATCAAGGAAGTCGGCAAGCTGCTCGAATCCCTCGGCCACACGGTCGAGGAGGTGAAGGACGAGCAGGTCTGCGACTGGCAGGCGATGTGGCGCGGCTACATGACGCACTGGATCACGAGCCGCATGGCGCATCAGGGCCTGGCGCGCAGCCGCAACGTCGATCCCTCGCGCATCAAGGACTTCATGGTGCCGATGGTCTGGCGCCATTTCGAGGCGGCGCAGACCTACAAGCTCGTCGACCTCATGAACGCGATGAACGACAACAACTCGGTCACGCGCAGCTTCGGCAAGCTCATGGACAAGTACGACATGCTGCTGACGCCGACGCTCGCGATCCGCGTGCCCGAGGCCAACGGCCCCTACTCGCTGCTGCGTGACGAGCCGCTCGAGACCTGGATGAACCGGCTCGCCGATGCCTGCCGCTTCACCATGCCGGGCAACGAGACCGGCGTGCCGGCGATCTCGGTGCCGGCCGGCCTCGACAATGAAGGCCTGCCGATCGGCGCCCAGCTCCACGGCAAGTTCGGCCGCGACGACATGGTCCTCCAGCTCGCCGCGCAGATCGAGGCGGCAAAGCCGGACTGGTTCACCGCGCGACCGAAGAACCACATCGCCGCGGGCACGTGGAAGGTGTGAGGCTCCGCTAGGCGGCCAGCGTCTTCAGCAGCGCCAGCGCTTCCTTTTCCAGCGTCTCGGCGGCGGTCGGCGCGTAGGGCGTCGCCCATTCGGTCTCGTAGCCGCCTTCGGAGTAGGCGTCAGCGACGGGGACATAGCCCTGCCAACCGTTCGAGTAGCCGGCGAGCTGGACGACCGGCAACGGTGCCTGGTCGCGCACGCGCGCGCCGATGCGCGAGAACGGCTCCAGCGGCGCGCCGATGAGGCCGACATTGCCGAGGCGGATGCCGTGCAGGTCGACGCTCATATGCGTCTGGCCTTGAGTCAGCCGCGCCCAATGCGCGTTCATCGCCGCGCGCTTGTAGCGGGCGTTGGTGTCGGAGATCTCCTGCGGCGAGGCCTTGGTCTTGTCGAGGGCGACCATCGCCTTGCCGAGCCGATCCTGCTCGGAGGTGGCATCCGCTGCCGAGCCGTAGTTGCGCACCGGCAGCTTCGCCTTCCGCGTCGTCACCACGAGCTTGGTCTCGGCTTCCGGCCCCGTATCCTCGGCCCAGAGACCGAGCGGCGCGCCCGATTCCACGACCTTGTCGAAGCGGCGAATGGTCGGCCGTGTCCGGAGCGACATGAGCACGCGGGCCGCCTCGGCGCCAAGGCGCGTGCCGATGCGCCGCGGGATCTGCACGTCGCCGGTCAGGCCCTGCTCCGGCATCTGGTCGCCGGCGCAACCCTGCAGGAAGAGACACGGCGCGCCGGTCAGCTGCTCGACGACGCGCTTGACCGTGCCCGGATAGTCCGGGCTGATCAGGCGGTTCTGGTGCGCCAGCGTGATCGGATGCGTGCCGAAGCCGACGATCGAGGCGATCGGCTTCTCGTCAAGGTCGTCTAGGCGGACGACGGTGACCGTCTGGTCGACATAGCCGTCGCGGTTCTCGGCGACCAACACCGCGCCCGACGGTCCCTTGAAGCGGCGGTTCACGGTGACGTCGCTCTTGCCGTAGCCGCCGATCACGCGCGCCTTCTTCGGCGCCATCATCGCCTGGCGCACCGATCCCACGAGCTGAGCCCGCACATAATCCTGATAGGCCGGCACCAGCTCGGCGCCCGGCAGCTGGCTGTTGCCGCCGAAGCCGCCGGAGACCGTCCAGGGAGGGCCGGCATGGGTGTGCGTGTAGGCAAGCCGCACGGCCTCGTGCGGCACGCCAGCGGTATCGCCGATCAGCTTCCGGAGCTCGTCCGACTCGTCCATGCCGAAGGAGCCGAAATCGACATCGACCAGCACGGCGGTGGTGTTGTCGTCCTGAATGATCATCGTCGTCGCCCAGAGATCGAGATCGATGCCCTCGGCGCGGTCATGAATGCGGGCACCCCAATTGACATGGGCGATGCCGACCGGCGGCGTGATGTCGGTACGGCCAACGCCGATGCGAAGCGATGACATGAGACCCTCTCCTTAATTCAGGCGGCGCGCGCGGCAACCGCCTCGATCTCGACCAGGAACTCGGGCCGGGCGAGCCCGGCGACGACAAGGAAGGTAGTCGACGGGAAGCCGGGCCCCGGCAGGTATTTTTGTCGCGCGGCACGGACCGCCGGGATCAACCCGCGGTCGACGACGAAGGTCGTGACCTTGACCAGATCGGCCACGCCCATGCCGGCCGCCGCCAGCACCTTGAGCACGTTCGACCAGGCGAGATCGGCCTGCGCCTCGGCGCTCTCGGCGAGCACGCCATCGGGTCCGATGCCGAGCTGCCCAGAGACGAAGACCCAGCGGCAATCCTTCGCCACCTCGAGCCCATGACTGTAAGCGCCGAGCGGCGCCGCGACATCCGGTGGATTGAAGCGGCGATGCACGAGGTTAGCTCTTCGGACGGATGCCCTGCGCGGAGAGCCGCTCCTTCATGCGGTCCGTCGCCGCGGTGATCGCGGCGGCGATCGCCGGCTCGACGCTCTTGTGGCCGGCTTCGAGCACCCAGGTGAACTCGGCCTCGGGCCAGGCCTGCTTCAGCTTCCAGGCGATATAGGGGCGCGTCGTCTGGTCGTAGCGGCCCTGGATGATCGCGCCCGGGATATGGCGAATCTTCGAGACGCCGTCGATGAGCTGGTTCGGCTTCAGATAGAACTTGTTGATGCAGTAGTCGGTCCAGAAGCGCGCCAGCGGGATGCAGGCCTCAGGCGCGAGGCCGCCCAGGAGAGCGCCCGGATCCTCGCGGAACGGAATGGTGAAGCAGCTGTACGTGGCAAGCGCCCGCGCTGCCGGCAGGTGCACGGCCGGATCGGGATCGAGGGCGCGCTTGTGATAGGCCTTGAGCAGATCGCCGCGCTCGGCCTCCGGGATGAAGGTCGCGAGCTCGTGCCAGCGCTCGGGGAACATGTTCTTCTGGTGGTTCCACCACCAGTCGACCTCGTCGTCGCCGCCGGTGAAGATGCCGCGGATGACGATGCCGTGGCAGCGGTCGGGGTGGTTCTGGCTGTAGTGCAGCGACATGAAGCTCGACCACGAGCCGCCGGTCACCAGCCATTTCTCGACGCCCATCTCCTTCCGGATCTTCTCGTAGTCGGCGAGGATGTGGGCGGTCGTGTTGTTCTTCAGCTCGCCGTTGTTGGTCGATTTGCCGGTGCCGCGCTGGTCGAAGACGATGATGTCGAAGAAATCCGGATCGTAGTTGCGGCGGTTGTCCGGCACGGTGCGCCCGCCCGGCCCGCCATGGGTGAATACAACCGGCACGCCCTTCGGATTGCCCGACCGCTCCCAGTAGATCTCATGAAGATTGTCGACCTTGAGCATGCCGGTCGTATGCGGCTCGATCGACGGGTAGAGGGCGGGCGAAGCCATGTGCAGATGTCTCCTGACGTGAGACCGGCGGCGCACCTGGGCGCGCCGCCGGCCTTGAGCAGACTAGGGCCTGTTAACACTGTCTCAGAGCTTCGACGGATAGTGCGAAGCAAAGGAAAGCTCTGAACATTGTGTCGAGCTTGTCGAAGCGGCTGAAGATGCGGCGGAAGCCCTTGAGCCTGCGGAACAGCCGCTCGATCTCGTTGCGTCGGCGGTACCAAGCCTTGCTGTAGGACCAAGGTTGGACGCGAGTTGAGAGCGGCGGAACGACCGGGATGAAGCCGAGATCGAGTGCAAGCTGGCGAGTTTCGTTGCCTTCATATGCCCGATCCATGATCAGTCGGCAGCGCCTGGGCAGTTGCGGAAGCGTGCGCAGCAGGTCGCGGCCGGCCGGCGCGTCGTGGTCCTGTCCGGCGGTCAGGGAGAACGCGATGGCGCATCGAGCATCCGCGGCAACCATATGAACTTTGGTTGTCCATCCGCCGCGGGATTTGCCGATCGCTTGCGGGCCGCTTTTTTTAAAGCCCCGGTGCCGTCGGGGTGCACCTTCACGATCGTACTGTCGAGGCTGACCGCCTCGATCTTGATGCGGATGAGCTGATGATGCTGCAACGCCTCGAACAACCGATCCAGCACGCCCGCCTTCGCCCAGCGGCTCATGCGCGTGTAGATCGTGTGCCAATTGCCGAAGCGCTTGGGCAACCCTCGCCACTTGCAGCCATGCTCCGCCACATACAGGATCGCGTTGATAACCTGCAAATTCTCAAGCCGAACGTTGCCGCGTTGCACAGGCAACGAGGGCTCAATCAAACTGAACTGCTCGGGTGTGATTTCCATGCGAGCAGTCTAACACATAGTGTTAACAGGCCCTAGTCGTATTACTAGTTGTTTTGTGCCTCTCAAGGCAAAGATGGCTGAGGCGTTGCCGCGCGCGCATGCTTTGCTTCGATCTGAGGTGGGCCGAACGGGCTGCCGACGCCCGGGGGGATGACATGGCGGCGAGTTTGGCAGATGCGTCCAGCGAAGGGTTCTATCGCGACCCCAATGAGATCGTCGATTGGCTGGACAAGGGTGGCTGGGTGGTCGCCGACAAAGAGGAGTTCGGTGGGCCTCTGGGTCTGCTCCTCGAACTACGCCATCCCTCAATGCCGCCGCCAGTTGATGTTCTTGTTCTCGCCGTCGATTCCGTAGGAACCCCAAACGAAGAAGCGCGGCGTCTTCTCGCTGCACGAGCTGCCGATCGCGGCATCGGTGCCGCATTAGGTTCGCTGAAACCGAGCGACCGGGAGCGGTTCGCGCTCGGCTTGGTATTCCGGGGTCAGACAGTGTCGGCGACGTCCCGTCTCGACGATCTCTCAGAAGTCCTCTTGAGCAAACTCGTCGTCGCTCGGGATCGAGCAGAGAAATACTCCCATCCAGCTAAAGCGGGAGAGGCTCCGCTCAAAGAACAGCCCAAGCTGCGGACGATCGTCGATGACTTGTCGGCGGTGTCAGACGGGCTTCCGGCGAAACCGGGTCTCGGCTTCGACCGGATCGCCTCCGCGTTCGTTAGGCTGCTCGATGGCGTCGTCGCCGAAGCGCGGGACCGCGAGGCGAGGGACGACAGCCTGATCACGGTCGGCATCTACGGCCCGTGGGGTTCGGGCAAGTCGACGCTGATGCGGGCGGTACAGGATGCGCTCCCGGCGGATGCGTACTTGCCGATCGCGATCAATCCGTGGAAGTCGACGGAGAAAGACAGCCTCTTCGGCCTCTTCCATGGCCGCACCCTCGACCAGCTCGCGCCGCGCTTCCTTCGCATCCGCTCGCGCACGCTGATCCGGGCGCTGCTCTGATCTCGAACCCACCCGTGGCTCTACGGCTCGGCGATTGTCATCGCGCTGTTCGCCGCGGCTTTCCTGATCGACACCAGTCTGAGCTGGCAGATGGTCAACGACCTCTACCATGCCTGGCGCACGGCGAAGCCGGGCGATGAGCTCAAGGACGTCCGCTACATCATGGAGTGGTATCCGGTCGGGCTCATGGCGCAGCTCGTCCCCTGGCTTGCCGCCTGCGTGCCTTTCCTGATCAAGGCCGGCCCGCACCTTGTCCGGCATCTTGGTGCGCGGATTAACTTCGTCTCCGGCAGCACCGAGGATCTGCAGAAGCTCTACCGAGACCTAGCCAAGATGGCGCGCTCGGAGGCCCGCACCCTCGTCTTCTTCATCGACGATCTCGATCGCTGCACGCCGTCTCGGGTCTCGGAGTTCATCGAGTCCGTCCACAGCCTGACAGCGGCGGGCTGCATCGTCTTCGTCGCCTGCGACGACGAGTATGTCGCGGCCGCCCTCAATGCCAAGTACAGGGAAATTGTCGTCCATCATCGCGACGGCAAAGGCTTCGGGCGCGGCTTCCTTGGCAAGATCGTGCAGGTCCCGTTCCGCGTCCCGATGGTCGACGAGGCTGGCGCGCGATCGGTGCTGTTCCCGGCATCGGCGGCGCCTGACTCCGCAACGGAAGCGGGCACAGCGTCCGCAGGCGCCCGCCCCAGGCCCGCGGGACCAGTCGCCGAGTCGTCTCCGGCACCCGAGATCAAGCTCGAGGAAGCCAAGCTGAGCGCTATCGTCGGCGAGACGATCGGGCCTCTGGTGCGCCCTCTCGGGCTCAATATCCGCTTTCTCAAGAGTCTCGTCGCGACGCTCAAGCTGCAGCTTCACATCGGCGGCTTCGTCAGCGAGGCCGAGGCGCGGCGCCTGGCCGCCGCCGCCCTGGCGGATGCCGTCGATCCGGCTTGGCTCGACGCGCATGCGCTCGGGCGGTCGCCACCCGAGGACTCGGTCCTGGCCCTGCACGGCGATCTGACTGAGCGTTTGCGCGAGATCATCGGTACGGACCAGGCCGATCTGCATCGTATCTGTCAGCGGCTCGGTCGCCGGGCGCGGCTACTGGCGAAGCCGCTACCGCCTGCGTCCCAAGGCCCGTAGATCGTCTGACAGCACTTGTGCCGCGCGGTGCCGGCATTGCGGTGCTAAACTAGCCGTCCCTTCAAGGAGAGGCGCGATGCGTCGGATCCTCGCCGGCAGGAACGAGCCGGGCCTTCCTCGTCGCCACGCGCTTGTCGGTGCGGCAGCGCTCGCCTGGCTTCCTGCTGCCGCTATCGCCCAGGCGCCCGCCATCCACGTCAACCGCGATCCGAATTGCGGCTGCTGCGACGGCTGGATCGCGCATCTGCGGGCCAGCGGCTTCGTCGCGACCGTGTTCGACGCGGCCGATATCCGCCGCGTGAAGATGTGGCTCGGCGTTCCCGACGACCTCGCCGCCTGCCACACCGCCGAGATCGCGGGCTATGCGATCGAGGGCCACGTGCCGGCGCCGGCGATCCTGCGGCTGATCAGGGAGCGGCCCCAGGCCAAGGGCCTCGCCGTGCCGGGCATGCCGATCGGCTCGCCAGGCATGGAGGTCGAAGGCGCGCCGCCGGACGAGTACGACGTGATCCTGTTCGGCCCCGCAGGCCGTCGGGTCTATTCGCGCTTCAAGGGCGCGGTCGAGCTCAGCACCTGACCGTCGCCGGCCCGGACTGCTCCGGGCTCGTTCTCGTACCGATCGAGGATGATGTTGCCGTTGCGGATCAGGACATCGATCCGGTCGACCGGCTTGCCGAAGCAGGTGAGCGGCTGCACATGGAGCGAGATGCCGGCCACGTGCTCGATGCCGGTCACCGGCGCGGCATAGATGTCATAGCCCGCGCGTCGTGCCTTGAGGACGAGATCGACCTCCTCGAAGAAGTGCGGCGAGAGGCGCGGATCGAAGCTGATCCCGGCGTCGTGGAGACGCGCGGCGTGAAGGGCGAAGGCGAAGCCGCTGAGCGTGTCGACGACGAAGGGCTCCGCGAAGCTGCCCACCTCGATGCGCCGGCTGGGCCTCAGCGGATCGAAGCTCATGAAGTTCCCGTTGATGCCGACTGCCAACGCGCGGGGCAGCGTCAGGACGTATCGCTCGAGCGCTGCGAGCGCGTCGAGCGACACCTTGAGGTCGGCGTTCAGCACGAAGATGACGTCGCCTTCCGCCTGGTTGATGCCCGTGTTCCAGGAGCGGGAGACGCCGATGTTGTGCTTGTTGAAGCTGAACTTGTCGATGCGCGGGTGCTCGCTGAGGTCGGCGAACATCTCGGCGCTGTTGAAGACGCAGATCACCTCGCCGTCGAAGTCCTGGAGGTCGGCGAGAAGCGAGACGATGTCGTAGGGCGAGTTCGGCGAGTAGTCGAGGACCGGGATGACGATGCTGCGTACCGGCCGCTCGACGGCCGGCGAAGGGTTCAAGGTCTTGACGCGCTGCACCGTCCACCTGGCTTCGCGATAGCGGCCGGCCTCGCAGGCGGCGGCGGTGTAGTCCTGCCAGAGCTTGAGCGAGGACGGCGCCTCGGCGAGCGAACGCCGCAAGGGCGTCGTCATGCCGGCGTAGTTGTGGCCCTCAGGCACGGGGGAGCGATCGCCGGTCATGGTCACGAAGCCGAGCTCAGGTTCAGAGGGGGGAGGAGATCAGGCTACAGGATTCCCGCCGTTCCCGCTCGCGCAGATGTCATGGTCCCCGCGCTTGCGAGGCTCCGGGGCGGAAGCGACAATCGCAGCCATCGTGGGGGCGTCCGCGAGCCAAGAAATCCGAGGAGGATCGACTATGGACGACAGCAACGACATCAAGAGCCTTTTTCCCAAGACCCATGTCTCGCGCCGCGGTTTCGTCGCTGCCACGACGGTCGGCGCCGGCTTCGCGCTGGCGGTGCAGCCGATCCAGGCGCAGACGGTAATCACCACCGACACCGCCGGCCTGACCTCCGGCGATGCGAAGATCCCGACGCCGACCGGCGATATCTACGGCTACTACGCGCATCCGACCGCCGGCGGCCCTTTCGCCACCGTCGTCGTGATCCAGGAGATCTTCGGCGTGCATGAGCACATCAAGGATGTGGTCCGCCGCTTCGCCAAGGCCGGCTACTTCGCGGTCGCGCCCGATCTGCACGGCCGCCAGGGTGACACTACCAAGGCGCCCGACATCCAGGCGATCCTGGCGATCGTCAACAGGGTGCCGGACGCCCAGGTCTATGCCGATATCGACGCGGCGGTCGCCTGGGCCAAGGCTACCGGCAAGGGCGACACCAACCGGCTCGGTGTCACCGGCTTTTGCTGGGGCGGCCGCATGAGCTGGATGTACACGGCGCACAATCCGAACGTGAAGGCGGCCTCGCCCTTCTACGGCCCGCTGATCCGGCCCGCGACCGAGCTGCAGCCGAAGAATCCGATCGACGTCGCCGCCCAGATCAAGATCCCGGTGCTCGCCTTCTACGGCGCCGCCGATCAGGGCATCCCGAACGACACGGTCGAGAAGATGCGGGCCGAGCTCAAGGCCAAGGGCGTCGCCTCGTCCGAGATCATCCTCTACCCGGACACGCCGCACGGCTTCCATGCCGATTACCGGCCGAGCTATCGCGCCGACAAGGCGAAGGAAGCCTGGGAGAAGATGATCGCCTACTTCAAGAGCCGGGGCGTCGCGTAAGACATCGTCGACCGATTATGGAAACGGCGCCTTCGGGCGCCGTTTCTGTTTCTAGCGCCGCGCGTCCTGGCGCAGAAGTTGTCCTCGCCACTCCAGGATTCGCTCGTCCGCGGTCAGGAGCGTCGCGCCGCTCCTGATTGCGGATGCGACGATGAGCTGATCGGCGGGATCGGCGTGAAAATCCGGGAGCGTCGACGCTTCGGTAGCCGCTACGCCATCGAGAGGGATTTCGATGATTCCTTGGCGCAGCACGTCATCGCGCCATGCGGTGGGAGAAGTCGCAAGCCGAAATCGATTCTTTCGCACAAGCGTTGCGACTTCCCAGAAGCTGATCGCGGATACCAGCACGCCTCGGTGTCGTACGAGTTCCTGGCATCGCCGCTGTGCGACAGGCCCAAGACGTTCGCTCCCTAGGACGAGCCAAATCAGCGCGTGGGTGTCGAGAAGGATCACGCTTCGTCGCTCAACGCCTCCCAGGGCTCATCGAGCGGCGAGATGATGTCGCCGAGAATGACGGCCGAGCCGCGCATCGAGCCGAACAGGCTTTGCGACGCGGCGATCTCCGGGACCAGGCGTGCGACCGGTCGACCGCGTTTGGTGATCACCAGCGGCTGACCTGTGCGTTCGACCTCGTCCATCAAGGCAAGACACTTCGCCTTGAACTCACCGGCGGCGACGGTCTTCGGGCCAAGAGTCTTTTTTATGACCATGGTCATGACTATAGTTATCAATCGCTGGCTTTCAAGGCCAGAGGATCGAATCGCCGATCCTTCGTCGCGGCATTCCCTCCCCGCGGCTGACTAGAGCTTTGATGGTGCGTGCCTTCTCGCCGCTGTCGCGCGAGGTGCGGCGCCCGGCTACTCTCCGCGCCCCTTCAGGTCCCTAGGACGTGCTTGATGCCGCTTTCCGCCGACCAGGCCCGCGAGATCGAACAGCTTCGCTCCCAGTCGCAGCCGACGCTCCGGCCGACCGTGCCGGCGCTCGAGGAGATCCTCTACACGGCGGTCCCGATTCTCGATCACGGCCTGTTGCGCGTCATCGACTACATGGGCGACGACGCGGCGGTGGTGCAGGCGGCGCGCGTCTCCTACGGACGCGGCACCAAGAAGGTCAGCGAGGATCGCGGCCTCATCCAGTACCTGATGCGCCATCGCCACTCGACGCCTTTCGAGATGTGCGAGATCAAGTTCCACGTGAAGCTGCCAATCTTCGTCGCGCGCCAGTGGATCCGACACCGCACGGCGAACGTCAACGAGTACTCGGCGCGCTACTCGATCCTCGACCGTGAGTTCTACATGCCGGCGCCGGCGCAGCTCGGCGTGCAGTCTGAGATCAACCGCCAGGGCCGCGGCGACGTGCTCGAAGGCGCCGAGGCGGCCGAGGTGATGAAGCTGCTCAAGGACGATGCCGAGCAGGTCTATGCGCATTACCAGAAGATGATGAATGTCGACGACGCGGGCGCGGCCATCGACGAGTCCCGCCGGGGCCTCGCGCGCGAGCTCGCGCGCATGAACCTCACGCTCAACTACTACACCCAGTGGTACTGGAAGACGGATCTCCTGAACCTGCTCAACTTCCTTTCGCTGCGCGCCGATCCGCATGCGCAGTACGAGATCCGCGTCTATGCGGAGGCGATGCTCGACATCGTCAGGCGCTGGGTGCCCTGGACCTACGAGGCGTTCGAGCAGTATCGGCTCAAGGGCGTCAGCCTCTCGGCCAAGGGCTGGGATGTGGTGAAGGGCCTGATAGAGGGCCGGCAGACGACGCAGGAATCCTCCGGCCTCTCCAAGCGCGAATGGCGCGAGCTCATGGCGCTGCTCGGCCGCGCCGAGTAGGCGCCTGCCGATGGATCCGGTCCTGACGCTCACCGATGCGGCGGATGCGGAGGCCAAGGCGGCGATCAGCGAGGGGCTTCGAGACTATAATCGCGAGCAGGCGGGCTTCACCGATGGCCGCGGTCTCTCGATCCTGATCTCCGACCCGGCGACCGGCAAGGTGGTCGGCGGGCTCACCGGCTGGACCTCCTACGGCGTCTTCTTCCTCGACCTGTTCCACATACCCGCGGACATGCGCCGCCGGGGCCTCGGCGATCGCATCATGCGGATGGCCGAGGACGAGGCGCGCAGCCGTGGCTGCACGAAGGCCGTGGTCTACACCATCACCTTCCAGGCGCCCGCCTATTGCGAACGGCACGGCTACACGCGCTTCGGCACCGTCGAGGTCCCGCCTCCCGGCGCGTCGCGCGTCCATCTGCAGAAAACGCTCTAGCCAGCCTTCACGCGCTCGACGAGCGCCGGAAGCGATCTGAGATCGTAGCCCTTGGTCGCGGCCTCGGCGACAAGCGCGGCCGGATCCTTGCCCTTCAGCGCTTGGCCGGTTGCCCACATCAGGTAGGTGCGGGTGCCGGAGCGGCAATGCGCGACGATTGGCTTCGCGGCACTCGCAATGTTGCGCTCGAGCTCCGCGACGTCCTTGGCCGCTATCGCGCTCGTCGACACTGGTTGATAGATATAGGCGATGTCGTGGTGCTTGGCTTCGTCGCGGACCACCGAGGCCGGCGGCTGCGCCGATTCCTCTCCATCCGGCCGGTTGTTGATGATGGTGCGGAAGCCTTCTTCCGCGAGCTGAGGCACGTCGGCCGCGTTGAGCTGAGCAGCGACGAACAGGCCGGGGGCGATCTCGGTGGTACGGGGCATCGTCGACACTCCTGGGAATCAGACACGGTCGATTGGAATCTTGAGGTAGCGGACTCCGTTGTCCTCCGGGGGCGGCAACTGGCCGGCCCGCATGTTCACCTGTACGGATGGCAGGATCAGGCGGGGCATGTCCAGTGTCGCGTCACGCGCATTTCGCGCTGCGACGAACTCGTCTTCGAGAACCCCGTCATGCATATGCACGTTGCGTGCGCGCTGATCGGCGACCGTGCTTTCCCAGGCATAGTCGCGACCGCCCGGCGCGTAGTCGTGTCCGGTGAACAGTCGCGTCGCCGGAGGCAGTTCGAGGATGCGCCGGATCGACTTGAAGAGCATTCGCGCGTCGCCGCCGGGGAAGTCGGTACGGGCCGTGCCGAAATCGGGCATGAAGAGCGTGTCGCCGACGAAAGCGGCATCGCCGATGACATAGGTGAGATCGGCCGGCGTATGGCCGGGAGTGTGCAGGACGCGTGATTCGAGCGAGCCGATGCGAAAGGTCTCGCCGTCGCGGAAAAGATGGTCGAACTGACGCCCGTCGACGGCGAAGGCCGGCTCGGCGTTGAACAGCGACTTGAACACCTTCTGGACCCGACAGACATGTTCCCCGATGCCGATGCGGCCACCGAGTTTCCCTTTGAGATAGGGCGCCGCCGACAGGTGATCGGCATGCACATGGGTCTCCAGGATCCATTCGACCTCGATGCCCCGCTCGCGAACCGCCGTGATCAGGCGATCGGCAGAAGCCGTCGAAGTGCGGCCTGAATTCGGGTCGTAGTCGAGAACGGAATCGATGATGGCCGCCCGCGACGAGGAAGGGTCGGTCACGATGTAGCTGACGGTGTAGGTGGCCTTGTCGAAGAAGGCGGCGACATCGGGCTTCATAGGGGACTCTCCGGGTTTTCTGTTCGGCGGAAGGCCGCCGGGTATTGACGATGTGGTATTATTTCATATATGAGTCAAGTATGAAATTAAAGCTCGATCCCGCGCGCATGGAGGCGAGCGCCACCGAGGCCGAGGCTTTCCTGCGCTCGATCGCCAGCCGCCACCGCCTGATGGTGCTGTGCAGCTTGCTTGACGGCGAAGTATCGGCCGGCGAACTCGGCCGCGCTCTCGGCCTCACCCAGTCAAACCTCTCCCGCCATCTCTCGACGCTACGCGAGGAGGGGCTGGTCGCGACGCGCCGCGAGCGAACGACGATCTACTACCGCATCGCCTCCGAGCGCGTGCGGCCCATTCTGCAGGAGCTCTATCGGCTCTTCTGCGCTCCCGACAAATCCAGCTGAGAGGAATCGATGGCGAACTTCACCCCTGTCGCGGCAATCGTCGGCGGCGTGCTTGTCGGTCTGGCCGCCGTGCTGCTCTGGCTTGCGAACGGTCGCATCGCTGGCATCAGCGGCATCGTCGGCGGATTGATGACTCCCCAGCGCGGCGATCTCGCCTGGCGCTTCGCCTTCATTCTCGGCCTTGCCGCCGGACCTCTGCTTTATGCCGGCCTCGGCGGAGCGGTGCCGGCCGTCGAGGTGACGCCCTCGATCCCGTTGCTGGTCGCCGGCGGCCTCCTGGTCGGCTACGGCACGCGGCTCGGCGGCGGATGCACGAGCGGCCACGGCGTCTGCGGGCTGGCGCGGCTGTCGCCTCGCTCTCTTGCCGCGACCGTGACCTTCCTTGTCGCAGGCCTGGTCACTGTCTTCATAGCCCGCCACGCCCTTGGAGCCTGAAATGCGCCCCCTTTCCTCCGCCTTTGCCGCCGGTCTCTTGCTGGGCGTCGGCCTTGCCGTCTCTCAGATGGTCAATCCCGCCAAAGTGATCGGCTTCCTCGATGTCGCCGGAGCCTGGGATCCAAGCCTTCTCTTCGTCCTCGGCGGCGCTGTCGTTGCCGCGACCATCGGATTCGGCCTGGCGGGCCGGCTCACGGCCACCCCCCTCTTCGCGGAGGCGTTCCGGAGTCCGACGTCGCGCGCCATCGACCTGCGCCTGATCGCAGGCTCGGCGCTGTTTGGAGTCGGCTGGGGTCTGGTCGGCCTCTGCCCCGGTCCGGCGATTGCCGGATTCGGCCTGGCACCCGGCAGCCTAGCGCTGTTCGTCGCCGCCATGCTGGCCGGCATGGGCGTGTTCTCGCTGAGCGAATCCCTGCTCATGCAGCGGCATCCTCCGCGCTCGGCCTAGTCCTGCGGCGATGCACGAGCTTCTCGCGATCCTCTCGGGCGTGCTGGTCGGCTTCTCGCTCGGCCTGGTCGGCGGCGGCGGCTCGATCCTGGCGGTGCCTCTCCTGATGTATGTAGTCGGCCTGGCCGATCCGCACACAGCGATAGGCACCAGCGCGCTTGCGGTCGCTGCGACCGCATTCGCCAATCTCGCGCTTCACGCGCGCGCCGGCACGGTGAAGTGGCCTTGCGCGGCAACCTTCGCCGTCGCCGGCCTGACCGGCGCGCTGATCGGAGCATTCGTCGGCAAGCGCGTCGACGGCGACTATCTGCTTCTGGCGTTTGCCGTGGTCATGGTCGCGGTCGGCATCTCGATGCTGAGGCCGAAAGCGGCAGGCGGCGACCCTTCGGTCCGCATCGACTGGCCGATCGCGCGCCGCCTTGTTGCGATCGGATTCGTCACGGGATTGCTTGCCGGCTTCTTCGGGATCGGTGGAGGCTTCCTGATCGTCCCGGGCATCATGCTGGGCAGCGGCATGCCGGTTCTCAATGCCGTCGGATCGTCGCTGTTCTCGGTCGGCGTCTTTGGCGCTGCGACGGCCTTCACCTACGCGCTTTCCGATCTCGTGGAGTGGAAGACGGCCGCTCTCTTTGTCATTGGCGGCGGCGCCGCCGGATTCCTGGGCAGGCGTGCGGCCGAGCGCCTGTCGGCGTACAAGGGAGCGCTGAACCTGGTCTTCGCCGCGGTGATCTTCGTCGTCGCTGCCTACATGCTCCTGCGCGGCGTTGCGGCCATCGCCTAGGCATAGGCCGCGCGCATGCGTTCCAGCTCGTTCTTCATCTGCTCGCGCCACTCTGACGGTTCCAGGATCTCGGCTCCCGGCCCGAGCCAGCGCACGAGCTGCATCACATAGGGCGCATCGACCTCGCCATAGGTCATGATGACCTCGTTTTCGCCCACGCGCTCGAAACTCGACAATCCGAAGAACCAGTCGAGCCTGAGCCGTTCCGCCTGGACCGGCGTCATGCGGATGCGGACCGGGGAGGATTTGGCCCAGGCGGCCATCGCATCGGCGAGCCAGCGGCGTCCGAGATGCTTCCGAACGTCGAAATCGGGGCTGGGTTGGGCGCGCAGTGTCGTCGCCTCGATATCGATGATGCGATCGGCCCGCCAGAAGCGCTGGCCGCCAGAGCGGGTCGAGCCGATCTTGCGGCCGATCAGGTACCAGCGGTCGCGATCCCACAGCACGCCCTGCGGCTCGGCCTCGACCGGCGGCGCGTTGTTGCCGCGCCGATAGGTGGAGCGGTAGCCGAAGCGCACCTGCGTGCCGTCGAGCACGGCCTTGATGAAGATCTCGACCGCGCGGGTCTCGGTTGCGCGCGCGGTCTCGGGATCGCCCTCCGGCTTCTCCTCCGGATGGAAGGCATCCAGCGGCCGACCTTCGAAGCCGATCAGGCGACGCGTCTCGGTCAGCAGCGCGCGCATGCGCTCAGGCAAAACGGAGACCAGCTTCTGCTCGGCGCTTTCGAGCTTCTCGGGGAAAGGCGGGACGCGGAGCCCGCGCGCGAGCGCCAGGCCCATCAGCACGGCGACCGCCTCGTCGCGCGAGAAGGAGACCGGCGGCAGGAAGAAGCCTTCCATGAGGCGATAGCCGCCCTCGACGCCGCGCTCGGCATACACCGGCACGCCGGTCGCGCTCAGCATCTCCATGTCGCGATAGATGGTGCGGACCGAGACCTCGAAACGCTCCGCCAGCTCCGGCGCCGTGACCAGGCGACCGTCGCTCAGGAGCAGCAGGATGGCGAAGCCCCTCTCGATCCTCGTCATTTTTGAATGATGACAGAGTTGTCGCAAAAAATCGCCGGTCTCGTGCGATTTTTTGGCGATACCTGACACGATGCTGTCAGGGCAGAGGCCTTACATTCGCGTTATCGAAAGGATGACCCTCATGACCCTGACCGCTTCCGGGACATTGCCGACCGGGCTGGCGCAGCTGGCCCGCCGGCCCTATTCGCCGCATTCCTGTCGCTTCATTCGCCGCCAGGACCTCGGCGACTGGCGCATGAAGGTCTACGGCATCGCTGCGAGGCCCGGTCATGACGCAAGGCCGGGGCTGGTCGATGCAACGGTCGACCTCGCGCGCCAGTGGCTGCCCAAGGACGTGCTCGCTAACCCCGCCGGCCCCGATCTCGACCGCTATCTCAGCCGTCGCACCGACGCCGATCTCTGACGTCCCTCTCTCCCAAGGAGACTTTCATGCAGAACCAAGCCTCGGCCAGGCGCCTGCGCCTGAGCTCCCGCCCGTCGCTCCTGAGCCCGATCCAGGTGCTCACCCGTCTCTCCGAGCTCCTCGCCACCTGGGAGCGCCGGGCACGCGAGCGCCGCATGCTGGCCGAGATGTCGCCTCACATGCTGAAGGACCTCGGCATCGCACGCAGCGAGGCGAGCGCAGAATCGCAGAAGCCGTTCTGGCGGGGCTGATCCGCCTTACTCGAAATCCCCAACCAAGGAAGAATCCAATGCTCGACCATGTTTCGATCGGCGTGAAGGACATCGAAGCCGCGAAGAGGTTCTACGACGCGACGCTCAAGCCGCTCGGCTACACCTGCAAATACGCCAAAGGCACGGACGCCGGCTACGGCAAGGATGCGATCCAGCTCTGGCTGGGCCAGACGGCGACCCCGGTGAAGGAAGACATGGCCTCCGGCCTGCACTTCTCCTTCGTCGCGCCGACGCGAAAATCCGTCGACCAGTTTCACGCTGCGGGCCTCAAGGCCGGCGGCCGCGACAACGGCAAGCCGGGTCTCCGTCCCAATTATGGGCCGACCTACTACGCCGCCTTCGTCATCGATCCGGACGGCTATCGGATCGAGGCGCACTGCGAAGCGGCCGAGTAGGCCATGCCGTTCGATGGCGGCTTCTTCGCCCGTCCGCCGGTCGCGCCTCGGCGCGGCTGGCGGGCGCGGCTCGCCGATTGGCGAAGGAACCATTCGGCGCGCCAAGCGCTCGATCTCAACCAGCGGCTCGACCCGCGCTTTGCCCGCGACATCGGGCTGACGCAGACCGAGCTCGCCTTCGAGGTCGAGAAGCCTTTCTGGAAACCTCCGTCATGAGACGCGACATCGTCTGGGAAAGGCTCGACCGTCCGGGCCTCGAGCATCTGGCTCTCGACGCCGATGCCAATGGCATCCGCGTCGAGAGCCTGGTGCTGCTCGATCTCGAAGCCGGCCTGGTCCGTCTCCGCTATCGCCTCGACATCGATACGGCATGGCGCACGCGGACCGCGTCATTCCACCTGGACCAAGGGACTACCAGTCGCTCTCTCGATGTAAGGCGCGACGGCGCAGGATGGGTCGTCGACGGCAAGCCGCGCGACGACCTTGCCGGTGCCGCGGACATCGACATCTCGGCGACGCCGCTCACCAACACCATGGCGGTCAGGCAGCTCGGGGTCGCCCCGGGCGAGAAGCGTACCTTCCTCACCGTCTATGTGCGCGTGCCGGAGCTGGCGGTGAGCGCCATGGACCAGGATTACACGCGCCTCGATCCGGCCGAGCCGCCGCGGCGCTTCAACTATGCGAGTCCGGGCTTTACCTCCGACGTGGCCTTCGATGCCGAAGGCCTGGTCGAGAACTATCCGCCCGGCTGGCGCAGGAGAACCTTGTGAGCATCACTCTCTATTCGGGGCCGATCAGCCTCTTCGCGCGCAAGGCGGAGATCGCGCTGGGCGAGAAGGGCCTCGAATTCGAGCGCATCATGGTGCCCTTCACCCAGGCGAACGGCTATCAGCCGAAGCATCCCAACGTGCTTGCTGCGAATCCCAAGGCGCAGGTACCGGTGCTGATCGACGGCGACCTGACGATGTTCGATTCGACGCTGATCTTCGAGTATCTCGAAGAGGCCCATCCCGAGCCGGCGCTGTGGCCGAAGGATCCGAAGGACCGCGCGCGCTGCCGCATGATGGAGCTCTTCGGCGACGAGATCCTGCTGCCGGCGGTCCGCCCGATCATGCACCGGAGCGTGCCGCCGACCGATGCCGAGACGCGGCTCAAGGAGGAGGAAGCGGGCAGGCAGGGCGAGCTCGTGCTCCTGCAGCACTACGCCGCGCTCGATGCCCATCTTGATGCGACCGGCTTCCTCTGCGGCGACTATTCGTACGCCGACATCAGCGTGTTCATGGGACTCACCTTCTCGCTACGTCTGAAGGGGCCACGTCTCGACGCGCATCCGAAGCTTGCGGCATGGTATGCGCGCGTCGAAGCGCGGCCGGCTGTAGCGAAGGTGAAGGCCGACCTGCTTGCCGCCGATCGCCTCCTGTCGCCGACCCTCTACGCTTGAAAGCATCGATGGAACGGAAGCCCGCAACCGTGTTCAGGCCTACCGAGATGCGCGAGAAGGCGCAGCCCTTCACCCAGCGCCTCAACCCCCGCTCGGCCTTCTCGATCTTCCGGCTCGGGCTCCGCAGCGGCCTCGCGCGCACCGGCGTCAGCATCGTCTGGCTCGCGCCCGGCGAGGAGAGCTTCGCCTATCACGCGCATCGCGCCGAGGAGGAGTGGCTCTATATCCTCGAAGGCAAGGCCGTGTGCCGCATCGATGGCAAGGAGGTGACTTTGGCCGCTGGCGATTTCGTCGGCTTCCCGGTGCCGGGCGTGCCGCACCTCCTCAAGAACCCGTTCGAGGCCGACTGCAAATACCTCGTCGGCGGCAGCCGGCCGGACATGGACATCATCGACTATCCCGAGCTTGGCAAGAGCTACGTGATCCATGGCGACGAGGGCGCCACCGACTTCCAGGAGCTGGGGCCGCCGATCCGTCCCTTCGGCCCGGCGGAACGCTGATGCTCGGCCACCTGTCCTTCGGCGTGCAGGACCTCGCGCGCTCGGCCGCGTTCTACGAACAAATCCTGGCGCCGGTCGGCTTCGTCAAAGTCTGGTCGAACGCGAAAGGCGTCGGCTTCGGCCCGCCGGGGAAGGGCGACAAGCTCGCCCTCTTCGCCCGGCCCGGCGAGGCAAGGGCGCCCGGATCGGGCTTCCATCTCGCCTTCGATGCGCCGGATCGCGCCGCGGTCGACGCCTTTCATGCCGCGGCCATCGCCGCCGGCGGCACCGATGCCGGGGCGCCGGGCCCGCGCCCGCACTACAGCCCGACCTATTACGCCGCCTTCGTCATCGACCCCGACGGCTACAAGCTGGAAGCCGTCCACCAATAGTCCTACCCATTACCTCCGCTCATGCCCGGCATGCCGAATTCTCGCTTGCCGGGCGGGCTTGCCCCGGTGTCCACTCGCGCCGCCCCCAAGCCCGCTTGCCGTAGAAAGATCGAATCATGGCCGCCTCGACCGACCGCGACTCCCGCGGCTGGACCATCGTCGCACTCTGCTTTCTCGGTCTCGCGCTGACCGCCTCCGCGCGCGGCACCATCGGCCTGGTCATGCCGACCTGGGAGGCCGAGCTCGGCTGGACGCGCGGCTTCGTCTCCTTCGTCGGCGCGATGATGCTGATCTCGGTCGCCTGCGTGGCGCCGCTCGCCGGCAATTTCCAGGACCGCTTCGGCCCGCGGCCGCTGCTGGTCGCCGGCATGCTGCTGATCGCCATCGGCACCGCGCTCACCGCGATGATCGAATCGCAGACGGCTTTTTTCATCACCTTCGGCATCGTCACGGCGCTGGGATTCGGCTTCTTCGGCAATCACACGATCGTGCCGACGCTCGCCTGGTTCTTCGAGAAGAACCGCGGGCTCGCCACCGGCATCGCGACGGCCGGCCTGACCGCGGGACAGCTGGTGATCGTGCCGCTGCTGGCGCTCCTGCTGCAGTCCTCGGGCTGGCGCGTGGGATATGTGTATCTGGCGATCGCGGCCCTGGTGGTGGCGCCGATCCTCTTCTTCCTGATCCCCGGCCGCGACGCGATCATGGCGCAGTCGAAGGCGCCGCAGGAGCCCGACGCGCCGATCGGCCAACGGCTGAAGTTCCTGGCTACCAGCCCGGTCTTCCACGCGCTTTTCTGGAGCTTCGTCATCTGCGGCTTCACCACCTCGGGCACGGTCGAGGTGCATCTGATTCCCTACGCCATCTCCTGCGGCTTCCCGCCGCTGACCAGTGCGACGGCCTATGGCGTGCTCGCCGGCGTCAACATGCTGGGGATGACGCTGTCGGGCTACCTGACCGACCGCATGAACCGGCCGCTCCTGCTCGGCATCATCTATATCGGCCGCGGCCTCTGCTTCCTGCTGCTCATGCGTATCGCCGGCGACATCCAGATGCTGTTCATCTTCGCCGTCGCCTTCGGCGTCTTCGACTACTCGACCGTGCCGCCGACGGCGAGCCTGGTCGCCTCCCATCTCGGCAAGCGCATCATGGGGCTCGCCATGGGCCTGCTCTCGGCCGGCCATGCGCTCGGCGGCGCCGCCGGCGCCTTCATGGCCGGCATCCTCTACGACCTCTATGCGCAGTACGACACGGTGTGGATCGCCTCGATCGGCGTCGCCGTCGCGGCGGGATTCATGGCCTTCTCCATCCGCGAGAACCGCCAGCCGGCGGAGCCGAAGCTGCAGCCGGCATGAAGGCGGCCTCTTGAGAGTTTCGCGGGAGCGATGCATTATTTTTTCTACTAGGGGTTAGGGGCTCCGAGACGCTGTTCGTGCGACGAAGGGCCGATTGGGGGGACTCATGAGCGGTTCTGCGGCGAATGGGGCACAGCTATCGGGCCCGGTAGACCTTACGGCGTGGACGAAGCTCACACCCGCGTTGCTCCTCACGCTGGCCCGTCGCTTGACGATCGCATCCTGGCTTCTTGTCGGAGGGCTGACGGCCGCGCTTGCGACGAGCGCCTTCGGCCTCGGCTGGGCCTTCCGCGACGGCTCGCTGCCGGCCTTTGCCTATGCCTTTCAGGACGAGGCGACATCCCCCGCCACGGAGCGCGCTGAGCGGATGGCGGCAGACGCCTTCGACGGCAGGTATTCGGAGCTTGTCGACTGGCGGAAGCTGCAGGCCCTGGCGGGCAGCATCGAGAAGTATCGCCCGGACGGGCTCGAAGACCCCTACCGCATCGCGGCGTCGCTGCTGGCGCAGGTCAGGGCGACCCGAGGCACGGCATCCTTCCTCGCAGGCGAGGACGAGATATCGCTACGGGTCACCGCCTCACCCGGCAGCTTCGACTTCCAATGGGACCAGCGTCCCTCGATCATCAGGCGCATCGCGCGCGATGCCGGTCATGCCTCCCTCTCGGAGCGGGAGTTGCGTATCGTGAACTCGAACCTGAACTGGGCGCAGTTCTCATACCTCGACGACGCCATGCGCCGCGCCGTCGTCTATCGCCAGATGAACGGAAATCTCGGTCTGCTCATCCGCGAATAGCGACGCCTAGACGCCGATCGCGCGGCGAAACCGGTTCTTGATCTCGACGCCGTCGCGGCTCGGCAGCACGCGGCCGGCTTCGCCGGCCGTGACCTTGATCGCGACCAGCATCGGCCCTTCGCCGGCGCGGATGTCGCGGATGGTGCGGTCGAGCTCGGACTCGTCATGCACGGTTGCGGCGCGCGAGAAGCCGCAGCCTTGCGCGACGGCGGCGAGGTCGGTGCCGTGCGCCGTGTGGCTCTTCTGCATGCCGGTCTCGCCGTAGCGCTCGTTGTCGAGGACGACGATGACGAGATTGGTCGGCCGCTGGGCGGCGATCGAGGCAAGCCCGCCGAGACCCATCAGCAGCTCGCCGTCGCCGGTGATGACGAGCACGCGCCTTTCGGGCTGCGCGATCGCGAGGCCGAGCCCGATCGGCGCGGCGGAGCCCATCGCGCCCCAGAGATAGAAGTTGCGATCGTCGTCCCCGGCGGCGGCGACGTCGTAGGTCGGCGAGCCCAGGCCGGAGACCACCAGCATGTTGCCGCGATCGGCAAGGAGGCGCCTCACGGCCTCGCGTCGGTCGAGCGACATCAGAACTTCTTCCTTCCGATGAGCCGCTGCGAAAGCAGCACGGCGACCGCGACCTCGCTGTCGAAGGCGAGCGCCAGCGCCGCGTCGATCGTCGGCGCCACGTCCTCGGGATGATCGCAGCGCTGCACGATGACGCCCGCACCCTTGAGCGCCGCTTCGGTGTTCTGGCCCATCGGCACCTGCCAGCCGTTGAACTCGCCCCACTCGCCGCGCATCGTCACCAGCGCGAGGAAAGGGAAGCGGCAGATCTGCATCAGCGACAGCGCGTTGATGCAGTTCCCGACGCCCGAGGACTGCATCAGCATCACGCCCTTCTGCCCGCCGAGCCAGGCGCCGGCGAGCACGCCCATCCCTTCCGCTTCGTTGGTCAGGACGATCGCGCGCATCGACGGATCGGCATGGCACGCCTCGATCAGCCTGATGTGCCCGGCATCCGGCACATAGGCGACCTGGCGGACGTTCGCCGCGCGCAGGATCGGATGGATCTCGCGGCGCCAGTCGACGGTGGGTGGGCTATCCATCTGCATCCGATCGCTGTTCCGGCAGCCGGAGTATCCCCGGCTCCTCGATATCGAGGCAAGCGCCGTCGCGGCGCGCCGGCCGAAGGCTCAGAGCCCGGCATCGCGGAGCAGGGAGCGGAAACGAAGGCCCGCGGCCCCGTCGCCGAAATGCGGCAGCCTGGCGTTGTCCGGCGTCAGCTCCGGCGTCGCAGCCTTCGCCGCCGCGGCGCGCAGGCGCGCTTCGTCGAGTTCCCCGGCCGCGGCCTGCAGGCCGATGAGCACCAACGCATTCCGCTTCATGTCCGGCGCGTCCTCGACCAGCCTGGAGGCTACGCGCACGCCCTCGGCGACATCACCGGCAAGCAGATGCGCAATCGCCAGCTCGCGGCGATGGCGGTGATGGCTGGCATCCTCCGGGCTTGCCGCCATCGCCTCCTGCAGACGACGTCGACCGGCATCCAGCTCGCCGAGATGGATCTCGGCGATGCCCAGCATCGCGCGTGCGGCAATGAAATTGGCGTTGCGCTCCAACGCCTCGATTGCCTGGTCGCGGGCGGCGCGAGGATCGCCCATGAGATCGTGCATCGCCAGGGCCTTGATGGTTCGGGCGAAGTAGCTGCGTCCGTCGAGCGCGACGGCGCGGTCGACCAGATCGAGAATCTCGTTGCGGGTCGCTGGCTGGATCGCGCTGGCCTCGTATTCGGCGACCCGGAACAGGGCGAATCCGAGCATGGCGCGCGCCATGGAATTGTCCGGTGCCCGCTCGACTGCGAGCCTGAGAGTCGGCACCGCGGCACCGTCGCGGTCGAGGCCCCGCATGAAGATCCCGGCAGCCTTGTCGAGAAGCTGCGGCACCGCGAGCGTCGTGCTGTCGGTGCTGCGCAGGCGTTCGAACAGCTCGTTCTTGACGTGAAAGCGGATTGCGGCGGCCACGTGCAGGACGATCTCGTCCTGGAGTCCGAAGACGTCATCGAGCTGACGGTCGTAGCGCTGGGTCCAGACTTGGCGCATCGCGCCGTCCTCGAGCGCGAAGGACAGCCTAAGGCGCTTGCCGGCCGTCTGGAGAGCGCCTTTGAGCTGGTAGTCGGCCTTTGCGGAGTCGCCGACCGTCACCGCCAGCGCCGTGTGGTGAGCGAGCGCGTTGCGCACCGCATCGTCCAGGCCTTCCGCGAGTGCCCTCGCCTCGTCGTCGCCGCTGATGAGCCGGATCGGCTGGACCGCGATCACCGGCTTCTCGGGTGTCGCGGTCGCTGGCGCCTCCGCGGCGACCGGCCTGGAACCAATGTGAAAGATCGCGACCGGGTCCTCGATGTTCTTCAGCTTCTGGACGCCGCCCTCGACGAAGCGGACGTCGGACAGCTTGCGGCGCACCTCGTCATGGACCTTGGCGGAGACGCAGATCGACCCGGGTGCTGCGACCGACTCGAGCCGCACCGCGACGTTGACACCGTCCCCATAGAGGTTCTCACCCTCGACGATGACGTCGCCGAGATTGACGCCGATGCGGAACTGCAGCGGCTTGATGCCGGGAAGAATGTTGCGTTCGCCGATCATGCGCTGGCAGTCGACGGCGCAAAGCACCGCCGAAACGACGCTCGCGAACTCCGCCAGCACCGAGTCTCCGGCCGAGCCGAAGACGCGGCCGCCATGCTCGGCGATGAGGCCGTCGATGATTTCGCGGCAGGCGCGCAGGCTCGCCAAGGTGCCGGCCTCGTCGGCGCCCATCAGCGCCGAGAACTGATGAACGTCGGCGGCGAAGATGGCCGTCAGCTTGCGCTGGATGGAGGTCACCGTGTCCGATCCGCCCGGCTTTCTCTCAGCTCACCACGATCCTCGGCGCCGGCCGGTTGGTCGGTGCCTCGCCGGTGAGCTTGGCCCAGACGCGGTCGGCGATCTCGCGATAGACCTTGGCTTGCGGGTGATCGGGTTTCGAGATCACGATCGGGAAGCCCTGGTCGGAGGTCTCGCGGATCGCGATGTCGAGCGGGACCTCGCCCAGGAACTCGGTGCCGAGGCGGGCGGCTTCGCGCCGCGCGCCGCCATGGGCGAAGATGTCGCTGCGCTCGCCGCAATGCGGGCAGAGGAAGTAGCTCATGTTCTCGACGATGCCGAGCACCGGCACGTCGACCTTGCGGA
>Ga0194132_10000630_pt1 | contig 71796 bp, 61 predicted proteins | sample TA2KigOf80mmetaG_FD_148612 | JGI IMG/M metagenome (GOLD analysis project Ga0194132, IMG submission 148612) | Freshwater microbial communities from Lake Tanganyika, Tanzania - TA2015054 Kigoma Offshore 80m | ecosystem: Environmental > Aquatic > Freshwater > Lake | place: Tanzania: Lake...
TCTGGCAAGGCGTCGTTAGGCATGCGCCAAACGTTACCAGCGTAGTCCGGTAAGGACAAGTCATTAGGTTAATGCTTATGGCCCGGTGTCCTCACCGGGCGTCCCGTGCATGAAATAGGCAGGCTAGAGGAGTGCGTCGTGTGCGCTTCAGTGGGAGGCTCGAGGCAATCCACGTGCTGAGGATCGCTCCTTTCGCGGGCGCAGCAACGCCCGGGCCGGTGCGCCGTCACTCTTCGCGATCAACATCGGCAGGCAGATCAAATCGTATCGGCCCGGATTGATCTTGGAGAGATCAAGCCCTTCGATAATCCAGACCTCAGCGCCGAGGAGAATCTGATGCGTCTCCACGCCATCCTTGTAGAATCCTCCCACCGAAAGATAATCCACACCCACGGTCCTCACCCCCCGGTCCACCAGGTATTGCGCCGCTTCTTTCGAGAGGTATACGAAGTCTTTGTCGAAATCGTCCGTCTTCCACGACCTTCGGGTGTTCGCCGTTTTGAAAAGGATGCGTTCGCCTTTCTTCAACCGATGGGGCGCCAAATGCCCGGGTTTGATGCTCTCCGGATCGTGGATGGCGATCACCCGGCAAGGGCCCATCGTCGCCTCAAACGGCAGCGCGTCCAACCCGCGCCCGTCCCGAATGAAGTGCCTGGGGCCATCCATGTGGGTTCCGGTATGGCAACCCATCGACATGATCGACACGTTGCAAACCGCGCCTTGCTCCATGCTGAGCATCCGCTCGACCTCGACGGGAGGATTGTCCGGCCAATGCACCATGCCGGAACGCACCGGAAACGTGACGTCGATCCATCCCCGTTTAGATTTTAGGTTTCGCCGCATGGGGTTGAGTGGGGCTTAGTCCAAACAGATGATGTTTTTGATCCCGACCGCTTTGCCGAGGAGGAGCTTCTCGAAATCGTCGATCCCGTGACGACCCGTGATCACCGCCCTGACCGAATCCGGCCACCGTTTCATGAAGATCCCTAGATTCGCGATGGCGGATTCAAAGGCTGCCCGGTCCGCGTTGACGGTCCCAATCATCACTTGGTTTTTCAAAACGATGTTCTTCATCGTGGCGTCGCCCTGCACCGGAATCGGTGCGTGTGGCCCCGGGATTCCCGTAAAAATGAACGCCCCATTCATGCCCAACACCCGCAAAACATTGAACGAGATGTCCGCCTTGCCCACCGCTTCATACACCACGTCGATGTTCCCGACTCGCTCCGCCAGTTCTTCCACCGAAACCTCCTCCGACGAGAGGTAGGGGACACCGAACGACTCCACAAGCTCCGCCTTCCGATTCGGCTTCCTCGATCGCGAATAGACGGTGGTGTTGAATCCTTGCGACTTGAACAGCATGGCGCCGAGAATGCCCACCGGTCCGGCTCCCAGCACCACCGCATTCTTGCCCAGGCCCCGGGCCGATGAAGGCGCTCCCGACGGCAGCCAAGGCAACCGTTCCTGCACCTTCCAAAGTTGTTCCATGCCCTTCTCGGCCACCGTCAAAGGCTCAACCAAAACCGCAACCTCCCTCAATTCCGGAGGGGCATACGTGAAGTACTTCTCATAATCGACGTAAAACTCGGTCATGAACCCATGCGTCATCTTGATGCCCCGCTCGGTAAAGTCCCCCGTCCAGCAAAAATCCTGGCGGTCATTTTGGCACGAAAGGCAATGGATGTGCTCGCAAGGCCGGCGAACGGACGGCACCACCAAATCGCCCGGCTTGAAGCGGGTGACTTGGTCGCCCACTTCCAAGACGCAACCCAATGACTCATGCCCTAGCACGAGATAATCATGGCCGTGAGGAGGGGATCCGTAAACGAAGGTGCAAATCTCGCGGTCCGTTCCGCAGATGCCCACCTCCAACGCGCGTACTTTGACTTCGTGGCCGCTGAGAACTTGAGGATGGGCGTGGTCAATCAGGCGAACTTCCTTGCGGGAAGGCACCACCCCAACGGCTCGCATCTTCGTGCTCTTCATAAGTGCTTCGCTTTGTGCCACTCAACCCACCGTCCCGGCAAAGACGGAACCTGCGTCATGTCTCACAGGGTGCTTCCATTCTAAAGGGGTGTCCCGGGGAGGACACAAGCCCAAATCCCGCTGCGTCATCTTCCGCGGTGCAGCCGCAAGTTGTCGGACCGCGGCTGTGCTGAAAGCCAGCCGCAGCGGGTCGCGGTTGCGACGCGGGAGGAACAATCGACGAGCTTATGCAAGACAACCTTGCTGCGGCTGATCCTTCGGACACAGCCGCGCTCCTCCGCCGGACCGCGCCGTTCACCTCAACATTACACACATCGTTTGGAGAGTATTCACGGGTCATTTTGCTGGCGGCGCTTGTGAGCCAGCAGGAGGGCCAAGTTGGCAAATCCCTGGGCGATCACCTCGGCACCGGGCTCACCGTCGCCTTTGCGGAGCAGCGCTCCCCCCAGCTTTGCCAGCCAATGGGTCGCTTGTCTTACATCCGGCTGAGTCGCGTCCTCCGCTTTTTTTATAGCAGCTCAGGATCGTCAGCTCTTCCTCTGAAAACACCGTCGTGGCGGGAAGGTTCGGGTTTTCCCGGTTCATTTTCGTCAACATCAACGTTCGCCAAGCCACGATCAGATCAAACGCCAAAGCGCGCCGCAAATTCAAGGCTGTGCCAAACTCCCGTTTTTCGACCCGACAGCCGGTCTTGAGGACGCGGTGCCATTCTTCGATCCGCCACCGCAGGCAATACCACTGCACTTTTTCCACCGCCTGCTCCCAGTGGTTGACCGGCAGGTCCGTCAGCAGCATCCACTCCAACGGCTCTTCTCCTTCCGGGGGATCGACTTCCCTGACCCAAACCGCGTGGAGTTTCAATCCCGGCCAATGCCTCTTCAGGCGCACGTCCGACGCGCAGATCGTGACCTCACCCCACCTCACCTCAAGCATCGCTTGGCGGGCGCGCCGTCCGGCCCGGCGGGGCACCCGCAGATGCAGGTGTCCGCGCACCGGTTGCCGGCCCATGTGCTCCCAGAGCCGGGCTTGAGGTTCGAGCGCGCGGTTGTGCTGTGCTCGAACCACCACATGCAGATTCTCCGGCCCGATGAGCGCTTGATCGAACAGTTCGTAGATGTCCGACTCCCGGTCTCCCATTTCCACCACGGTGGTTTGGGGCATGCGACGGGCGAGGTCGGCGGCCCGGTTCAGGCTCTTGACCCAGCGGGCGCTCTCTTTTTGATCCAGCGATTTGGCGTTGCGGCCCACGCCCTCCTCCTGAGGCTCCCGGCCCCAGCACTGGGCATCCACCACCCCCAGGGGAACGCCGGCGCGGTCCATCACCAGCGTCGAGTGCAAGTGCAACCCCAGGCTCCCCTCATGATTGATCGGTCCGAGTCCCTCGGTTTGTTTGAGCCCGCTGTAGTTCAAACTGGTGGTGTCCTGCGCCAGCAGCACCAAGGGCTCCGCCGCCATCCGTTCCGCCGTGCGCGCCTTGTGGCCCGCCAGCAAAGCGTCCAAATCGATTTGTCCGCAGGCGTGCGTGACCAGCCGATACGCGCCCTGAACTTGACTCCACCCTCCGAAACTTTGCGCGTAGCTTTTCTCCGGATGATCCCACCGGCCTTGCAGCACCTTCACCGCCCGTGCCTCCAGACGTTGATCTCCCAAATCCAACCCCGCCATCTCCGCCTCCGCCCAGTCTGCGGACTCCAGTTCTTCGCGCCACGCGCGGGCGGGGATCCTCTCGACGGGCTCCCTTTGCAACTGCTCGCGCGCTCGGCCATCCAGCGCGTAGACATAAATGTCTTTGGCCTTGTGGGGATTGGCTTCCTGGGGTCCCTTGCGCCCCCGCCCTTGACTGGTGCCGATGAGCTGCCAGTTGGCCGCCCGGTAACTCTGGCCCGTGAACTGATGACGATCGATGAAACTCTCCACCAGCAAGGGAGTGTGCCCATAGCGCTCCTGCCAATCCGCGCCGACCCGCTTCAAGGCCAGCGCCATCACTTTGCTGGCCAGGTTGGAGCACCGCACCTCCTGGCGAATCAACAGCCGCGACAGTCCAATCACGCTCTGTAAATTCGCTCTCCGCGCCCGGCTGCTCCACCCAATCCACAGATCGCGCGGCCCCAGATGCCAGGCTGGGGGACCAAACCCGATCGCGCCCAGCCAGCCGTGAGCCGATCCCATCAAGTAGCGCATTTGACAGCCCACCAGCGGAGCGTCCTTGAGCGGATGCTGCTGCACGATGATCTCATTCCACAGCGGGCTCAAGGGGTCCTCCCAACCTTCGATCCGATACAGATAAAGCCCCTCCACCTCATCCACCCGGCCAGGCACGGGCCCCAACGCAGGCAACGGCTCACCGCAGGAGGCCAGCCGCCGCGGTTGCCCGGCTCGAGGCCCCCGCGCCGGGGGCAGTTTCACATGGCCGGCACGATCCAGCCTGCGCAGCAAATCTCGCGCTCGGTGCAGCTTCGGCTCGTCCTCCCGACCACGCCAGTTGAGTTCCTGGCAAACATGTCGGGCCACCCTCGTCCGCGAAGGTGAAGGCTCCTGTTCACAGAAATGCTTGAGTTCTTCGAGAAACTCCACCCCGAGAATTTGTCCTCCAACGCGCAATGTTTTCATCGCGCTCACTTTGACCCAAAACCCTTCGCGTGTTTAGGTATTCAGTTTGTGTGCAATGTCGAGGTGAAGGCCGCGCCTCGGCGCTGCCGCGCGCATCACCGACAACCTGTGGTTGCACGGGCACCGGAATGAGCTGAAAAATTCCCCTTGCACCACTTTCGCACCTCATCCACTTTCCCCCGGCTCCGCGTCGGGTTCCCTCACTCAGGCTCCTGTTGTGCCCGGAATGGGATTCCCAGACACGTCCAATCGGCTTTGATCTTAGCGCATCCATTTATGAACATCACCGGCATCCTCACATCCATCATTCTCGCGACGGCGATGGCCGTGCCGGCCATGGCCCAAGAGGCCACGAAGAAATGGGACAGCTCGGCGGCCATCGGCGCCACCGTGACCAAAGGCAACAGCGACACCCTGCTCTTCAGCACCGGCATTCAAGGCACCCGCAAGTGGGACAAGAATGTCTGGCAACTCGGCGCCGACGGTGCTTACGGCGAAAATCAAAGCGTCAAGAACACCGAAGTGTTCCACGCCTTCACCCAATTCAACCGCCTGTTTTCCGACATGGTCTTCGGGTACCTGCGCGCGGACGGACTGCACGATTCCATCGCCGACGTGGAATATCGTTTCACTCTTTCTCCAGGTGCCGGTTACTACTTCATCAAGAACGACCGCATGACGCTCTCCGGCGAAGTCGGTCCGGGCTTCATCTCCGAAAAAGTGGGATCGACGACCAAGAATTACCTTTCGCTCCGCGTCGCCGAGCGCTTCGATTACAAGATCAACGACCGCGCCAAACTCTGGCAATCAGCCGAGTGGCTCCCCCAGGTCGATAACCTCAACAACTACATCATCAACGCCGAAATCGGTGTGGACACCAAAATCACCACCAATCTCTCGCTACGCGTGACGCTCAATGACACTTATGACAATGAGCCCGCTCCGGGTCGCAAAAAGAACGATCTGAAGTTGATTGCAGGCGTAGCCTATTCGTTCTAGCCTTTATCCTCCTACCTAGGGCGTGCACCGACACGCCCTCAAGAGCCGCCGGTGGCCTGGGCGCACGCCCTCGCGCCGGCGGCTTCCCATTGCCCGGTAAGCCTTTGACTCGGCTCCCGCCTCTGGATCACTATGCCGCACCCCATGAAATCGCGCCTGATTCTGCCCGCACTCCTCACGGTGTCCTCCATCGTTTCGACCTCGACCTTCGCCGCCGACCACTATGAGCTCGGATCCGATTCCTTGTCGCGCCACACGTTCGCCCGGGCCGGACGCGTCGAATCGTTTTCCTTCAATGAATCCAAGGTCTTCCCGGGAACGCATCGGGACGGGTGGCTCTACATCCCCGCGCAATATGACGGGCGCACTCCGGCAGCCCTGATGGTCTTTCAGGATGGACACGCCTATATCTCCGAATCCGGCCTCATGCGCGTGCCGATCGTCTTTGACAATCTCATCGCCCGGGGGGAAATCCCGGTGACGATCGGAATCTTCATCAACCCGGGCCACGAAAAAGCGGGTGAGCCCGACGGATGGCGCTCCCGCAGCAACCGTTCCCTCGAGTACGATTCCCTCGGAAGCAACTACGCCCGATTCCTCATCGAGGAGCTCATTCCTCACGTGACGGCGAAGTTCAAGTTGAACCTCACTTCCGAGGCCCGGTTGCGCGCCCTTTCCGGCATGAGCAGCGGCGGCATCTGCGCCTTCACGGCCGCCTGGGAACGTCCCGACTACTTCTCCAAAGTGCTCTCGCATATCGGCAGTTTTGTGAACATTCGCGGAGGGCATGTTTATCCTGCCCTCATCCGCAAAACCGCTCGCAAGCCACTCCGCGTGTTTCTCCAAGACGGCTCGAACGACCTCAACAACCAACACGGAGACTGGCCGCTGGCCAACCAGGAGATGTTCACCTCGCTCAGCTTCGCCGGCTACGAAACGAAGCTGGTGTTCGGTGATGGCGCTCACAACGGAAAGCACGGCGGAGTCATTCTCCCCGATTCACTGCGCTGGCTCTGGCACCCGGAAATGCACCGCCCCCAACCCGGCACCTCTCTCGCCACCAACCTCTTCCCCAACCCCGCCTCCGGCGAGGGATGGGAACTTGTCGGACAGGGCTATGCATTCACCGACGCAGCCTGCTCGGATCCCCAGGGCAACTTCTATTTTTCCGACCTCCCCAAAGGCATCGTTTACAAAGTCGCCGCCGCCGGAGGAACCCCGTTTCCCTGGCTGCAAAGCGGACTCAAGATCAGTGGACTCAAATTCGGGGCGGACGGACTTCTCTACGCCTGCGTTCAAGGACAAGGGACCAACAATGTGAAGAGGGTCTCCAGCATCGACCCGGTGTCCCATCACGTCACCGACCTGGCCACCGACGTCCAGCCCAACGATCTCGCGGTTTCGAGCCGGGGCTGGATCTACTTCACAGACACCGGGGCTGGTCAGGTCGTGACCGTCCCCACGGGAGCGCGACGCATGTCCCGTCCCCGCCCCGCCTTCGGCGGCATCAACCGTCCCAACGGCATCGCCCTCTCGCGTGATGAAACTCGACTTTATGTGAGCGAATACGGCGGCACTTTCCTGTGGATCTTTCATCTCGATGAGTCGGGCAAAATCACTTCGGGCGATCGGCACGGCGGATTGCAAACCCCGGAAGGCAAGCCGGACAGCGGGGGGGACGGAATGATCACGGACGTTTATCAGCGCGCTTTTGTCACCTCTCACCTGGGCATCCAAATCTTCGAGGACAACGGTCGTTTGGGAGGCGTCGTGCCGCGTCCGCAGGCCAAGGGAACGGTGAGCTGCGCTTTCGCTGGGGCAGGTCACAGCTATCTTTACGCGTGTTCCTCGGACAAAGTCTTCCGCCGGAAATCCACCACCCACGGTTTCGCACCCCGACGCTGAAACCACGGAGACCAAGTATTCGTACGATGGAGCCGGGAGTTCGCAGCGGAAGCATACGTTCCTCAAAATCACCGGGCAGGCTCCCGCACCCGTGGAAGGGCAAACCGCGGCGCGCACGCAATGCGTGCAGCCTTGGAGCGATCCGCTTCGTCGAGAGGCCGGTTTCATGTTCCGGGCTGGGGTCGTCAAGGAATCGAAAGGGTCCGCGATCCACTCCGCCCCTTTCTGGATTGTTGCCTTGAATCGAAGGCGGCCTTTGAGGGAAGAAGAAGCATGCACACCAACTTCCGACGGATCGGCCCGTCCCTCGCCGTCCTCATCATGGCCTGGACGCTGGGTCTTCATGCCGCTCAACCCGGACCCAAACTCCCCGGCACCGACGACCTCACCGCCAGCGGTGATCTTTCCGCACTCATGGTAGATGGCATCCGGAAGTTCCTGCTGCGCGAAATCGACCTGAGCCATGAGCGTCGGTCCACGCTCTGGAAAAGAAACCTTTCGTCCGCCCAGGCTTTCGACCAATCCATCGCCCCCAATCGCGAGCGCCTGGCCCGTTACATCGGCGCCATGGATCCACGCCTGCCCATGATGGCGCTCGACTATGTCGGAAGCACCGAACTGTCCTCCAAATGGGCCGAATCGGAAGGCTGCGCCATCTACGCGGTCCGATGGCAGGTGTTTAGCCGCGTTTACGGGGAAGGACTTCTCCTGCAACCCAAGACCACACCTCGCGCCGCCGTCGTGGTCCTGCCCGACGCCGATCAAACCCCGGAAAGCCTTGCCGGGCTCGGCTCCTCCGTTCCCTTGGAACATCAGATTGCCCGCCGTCTCGCCGAAAGCGGATGCCTCGTCGTCGTCCCCGCGCTCGTCGATCGTTCCGATATCCACTCGGGCAACCGCGCCATCCATCGATTCACCAACCAGCCGCATCGTGAATGGCTCTACCGGCAAGCGTACCAAATGGGACGGCACCCGGTGGGCTACGAAGTTCAAAAAGTTCGCTCTTTGCTCGACTGGATGGAGCGCTTTAAACGCAATGCCAATCTCAAGCTGGGTGTTTGGGGCTGGGGAGAAGGCGGCCTGATCGCCTTGCACACCGGAGCCCTCGACCCCCGCCTCGACGTCATCGGGGTCAGCGGTCATTTCGGACCCCGGAACAAAGTCTGGGAAGAGCCGATCTATCGAAACATTTGGGGGGGGCTGGAAGAGTTTCCCGACGCGGAACTCGCCGCCATGGCGGCCCCGCGCCACGTCATCATCGAAGCCGTCCCCGGCCCTGTCGTTGCCGGACCTCCGCCGGCTCGACCGGGCCGAAGCGGCGCGGCCCCCGGCAAACTTTCCCCCATCCCGGTCAACGAGGTCCAGACGGAGGTCCAGCGCGCCAGCACGCTTGTGCCACAAATCGGCGGCAAGCCTTGGGGGCTAACGCTCGTCATTCCACCCGATCCATCGTCCGCCCGTCCCGGCACCGAGCCGGCTCTGCGCGAATTCCTCACCGCCCTCGGCATTCCCGCGCTGCGACCGGCCGGACCGCTGACGCAAAGCCGTCCCATCGCCTCCGAGATCATTTACGACCGCCAGCAGCGCACCCTCGAGGAATTGGTGGATCACACTCAACACCTTCTGCTCATCTCGGAGCGGACGCGCCAAAGCAATTTCTGGAGCCAGCTCAAAGCCGAGCCCGATTGGTCTGAGAAGGCGGCGCCTCATCGCGATCGATTCTGGAACGAAGTCATCGGCAAATTCCCGCCCGCATCGCTCCCCGCCAATCCTCGCTCGCGCCTCTCGGAAGCCAACGCCCGTTGGGCCAGCTACGATGTCATGCTCGACGTTTGGCCCGACGTCTTCGCCTGGGGTTTGCTGCTGCTGCCCACGGATCTCAAACCCGGAGAAAAACGGCCTGTCGTCGTCTGCCAGCATGGCCTGGAAGGGGTGCCGGTGGACACCGTTAACCCGGCGGGAAAACCCGGCTATGACGCCTACAAATCCTACGCCGCCAAGCTGGCAGAACGCGGCTTCATCGTCTTTGCGCCGCACAATCCCTATCGGGGCATGGATCGCTTTCGCGTGCTGCAACGGATGGCCAACCCGCTCCGGAAGTCCCTCTTTTCTGTCATCATCGCCCAGCACGAGCGCATCCTCGACTGGCTTGAATCGCTGCCGTTCGTGGACTCCAAACGCATCGGCTTCTACGGCCTGTCCTACGGAGGAAAAACCGCCATGCGCGTCCCCGCCGTCGCGGAGCGCTACTGCCTTTCCATATGCTCCGCCGACTTCAACGAGTGGATCAAGAAGAACGCCACGATCGAGTCGGGCTACAGCTACCTCTACACCATCGAATACGAGATGCCGGAGTTTGATCTCGGCAACACGTTCAATTACGCCGAAATGGCGGGACTGATCGCGCCTCGTCCCTTCATGGTCGAGCGCGGACACGACGATGGAGTCGCTCCCGACGAATGGGTCGCCCACGAGTACGCCAAAGTCCGCCGCCTGTTCGCCAAACTCGGTCTTCCGGGAAAAACGGAAATCGAGTTCTTCAACGGTCCCCACACCATCAACGGCCAGGCTACATACGACTTTCTCCATCGTCATCTCGACTGGCCTAAACGTTGAACGTGAGGTGCGGCATGCCCGCTCAAGCGCTCCCGGATTGCCAATGGCTGCGTTACGGTCCTCATGCCATTCTTCTCCGATGGTCCGCACCCCTGTCGGGTCCGCAGTGCCGGCAAAGAGACGGCTGGGTTCAGGCTCTCTCCCGCTTGCCAGCCACTGAATTGGTCGAGGCCGTTCCCTCCTTCCAAAGCCTGCTTCTGGAATTCCCTCCCGGCACAGAAGACCCGATGGGACGCGCCCAACAGCTCTGGGCCAGCCGGCCTCTTGCAGCCGAGCCGCCCCTCCGTCCTCTCACCCGGCACCTCATCCCCTGTCGCTACGATGGACCCGACCTCGAACGCGTCGCCCGGTGGTGCGGCCGCACCGTGCAGGAAGTGATCGAGCTTCATGCAGGTGCCACCTATCAAGTCGAATGCTTGGGATTCTCGCCAGGCTTTGCTTACCTTCATGGACTCCCAGCCGCTTTGCATGCCCCGCGGCTCGAGACCCCGCGTCCACGCATCCCCGCCGGCTCCGTGGCCATCGGCGGATCTCACGCAGGAGTCTATCCGTCGGACTCGCCGGGTGGATGGAACATTCTGGGACACACCACGGTCCCCGTCTTCAACAAGAACCTCCTCCAAGATCCGGGTCGTCCCGACGAAGCATTCCTGTTTCACCCGGGCGATGTCGTCCGCTTCGTCTTATCCCCCGGGTGAACGGAACCTGGATCCACCAAGGCGTCCGATCGCTTGACCTCGTCTCTGCGTGTCCTCCGAATTCACCCCGATTCTTCGAGTCCTCCAACCCGGCCTTGGTCTGACGGTGCAGGATCAGGGACGTCCTGGATGGAAACGATTCGGCGTGCCTGCCAGCGGCGCAATGGACCCTCATGCCGCGCGCTGGGCCAACCGGTTGGTCGGCAATCCCGACACCCATCCTGTGCTCGAGATGGCTTTTCAAGGCGCCAAGTTGGAGCTCCTGCAAGCCGCCTGGATCGGGCTGGCCGGGGCGGAACAAGGTTGTGCGATCGCGAGTTGGACCGCCCGCCTCCTGGGTCTCGGGACGATCCTGTCGTTTCCCCAGAATCAGGCCGGAGTCTGGGCCTACCTCGCGGTTCGGGGCGAATTGGCCGTCACCTCCTTTCTTGGCAGCGCGAGCACCGAAACTCGGTCGGGTCTCGGCACAAATCTCACTTCGGGGGACGTGCTTTGCCTGCGTACCCCCACCTCGCCATGGCTGGAAGTTTCCGTGACCTCACGCCGGGTTCCTACGCACGAGATGAATCGGCATGAATGTTCCGATATCCAGGTGGTTCCCGGTCCTGATTGGGCTTCTTTTGCGCCACAAGCCCGCCAACATTTGTTGAACTACCCCTGGCGGGTTTCACCTCAATCGAATCGCGTCGGCTATCGCCTCGAAGGCGAGCCTCTGCCCGTCGCGCCCCTGCTGGGTTCGCACCCCAACTCAACTTCGAACGTTCCCAGCGAACCCATGGTGCTCGGGACGGTCCAAGTCCCGACGTCCGGACTTCCAGTGGTAGTGATGCGAGATGGACCCACCCTCGGTGGATATTCCAAAATCGCGGTCATCACGGACGAGGGCCTCGCTCGTCTGGCCCAAATCCGGCCTGGCCGGTGCATCCGATTCATCGAAGCGACGTATGGAACTTAATTGTGATCTGGGTGAAGGCGAATCCCCGCGCCGCACGGTCGCCCTGCTCCGGCTCGTCACGGCTTGCAATATCGCCAGCGGCGGCCACGCCGGAACCATCAAGTCCATGAGCTTCTGCTTGAACCAGGCAGGAAAACTGGGCGTCAAAGCCGGAGCCCACCCGGGAATTGCCCAAGGCGCTGGCTTCGGACGCCAGGCCGCGCCCGTCACGGAGTCCGAACTTGAAATGATCCTCCTCCACCAAGTGAGCGCCTTCAATCAGCTCGCACTTCGGCTCAAGGTTCGGCCGCATCACGTCAAATTGCACGGCGCGCTCTATCTCGCCACAGAACATTCGCCCGCACTCGCCCGGCATTACATTGAAATCATGCGGAAATACTGGCCCGGACTCGTGGTCTACGGCCTCGCAGGCGGACGCGTGGAAAAATCGGCCCGCCGCGCAGGCCATCCATTCCAGGCCGAGGCTTTTGCGGACCGTGTTTATCGATCCAGCGGACACCTTCTCTCTCGAACCGAACCCAAAGCCATTCTTCACGACGCCAGAGATATCGTCGCTCAGGCGATCGACATCACGAGGAAATACCAAGTCCGCACTTTCGATGGAGCGATGATCCGTATCCGTGCGGACACCCTTTGTGTTCATGGCGACACTCGAGGCGCTCTGGGTGCTCTCCGCTCGATCAGAGCGTTGCTTGGATTGAAAAAAAAAACCAGGGAGCCGTCCCCTCGACCGAGTCCAAGCCTCGTGCCGTTTCCTAGGGACGGTCGATGATCGGAGTTCACTTGACCACCTCGCCAAGTGGTCGCATTTTCCATTACATGATCAAACGACTTATCTTGATTTTCGCCTTCACCTCGGGCCTCAGCGTTTCGTCAATTAAAGCCGCGGAGCTCTTCCTCCAAATAGACGGGGTAGATGGTGACGCGAAAGAAAAGTCCTATGAAAAGCACATTGTTGCGGACTCCTATCAGTTGGATTTCCAGACTCGGGGCACCTTCCGATTCGCTTTTGGGAAATCCCTTGATATCGCCACGGTGCCTCTGATGCTGAATGGCGCCAGCGGCAAGGCAATCAAGAGTGTTGTCCTCCGGGTGGCTGAGCGTGCAGCCACCGGCAGGCGTGATATTTATGTGGTGACCCTCGAAGGGGTCACGATTGAATCCGTGGGTTCTTCCGGCCAAAGCGGTGGTGGCACGCCCCGGGAGTCGTTCTCACTCAAATACAACGTCGTGCGCTGGGATTACAAAGCCTATGGCGCGGATGGCAAACTCTTGAACTCCGTCAGCGCGGGCTGGCATGTCACCGAAAACCGCCCGCTTTGAGCATCGTCGGCGAATCGCGCCGGTCGCCATCACGGACGAATTTCGAATGCACTTTGGTTCCAGCCGTATGAATCCACAATGCGCCCTGCCCTGCTTGCGCCACCCTTCAGCCCAGTGGTTTCGCTATGCCGCGGTTCTGAGCATCCTCTGGGTTTCCTGCCATCCCCTCTTCGCCCAGTTGCAGGGATTCATGCGAGTCGGAACCATCGCCGGCGAAGTCAAGACCTCGACCCACCTCGATTGGAGCGGTTTTGACGCTTCGAGCCTCATCCTTTACCGGCCTCAAGGAAGCCCACGGGTGCAAGCCACCTCCGCTTCCTTGTCCAAGCCTTTGGACCGTTCTTCTCCCCTGCTCCACAAAGCTTGTGCCTCCGGGGAAACATTCGCCACCGTCAAGATCGACCTGGCCCAACCCCGGAGTGGAGCGCCGCTGCTCGTCGTTTACCAACTTATCCTCGAGAACGCCCGCCTTTCCTCCATCAACCAGTCCGGTTCAATCGACGGTGTTTCGGAATCCTTGGCCATCGATTTTACCAAGTTATCCTGGACCACCCGGCTGCTTTCCACCAACGGGACGGTCGTCAATAAAGGGGCCTTCTGGGATATCGCGCGGAATCTGGGCGGAGAAACGCTGGGGGAACGCTTCGAAGTCTATGGACTCTCGCTGACCTCCGGCGGCGTTCAGCTGGCCTGGCCCGCCCACCAAGGACAGAAATTCAAGATCCTCGGCAGCGCGAAGGTCGAAGGCCCTTATCAATTGGTGCGCGAAATCACCGCGGCGGAAACCGGCGGCCTCGAGATCGTGCTTCCACCCACTGAACCTTCCTTTTTCTTCAGCGTCCTCAGAGAACTTTGATCCGGGTTGGTCCTCCGCATTCGCATCAATCTCGGGGACCTTGCACCAAAGCCACGAGTTCCATCCTGGACTTGTTCCTCCGAATCGGCGACGAACCGGATTCCCATGCTCAACCCATGGCACGCGCGAACCGGGCCGCCACTTCCTCCCAGTGGATCACTTGGTAAAACGCCGCGATGTACTCCGGACGCCGGTTTTGATACTTCAAATAGTAGGCGTGTTCCCAAACATCCAGTCCCAGTAAAGGCGCATGATTCTTCATCCAAGGTGAGTCCTGATTCGGAGTGGACTCGATGACGAGCTTCTTCTCCGGAGTCATGGACAACCAAGCCCAACCGCTCCCGAACACCTTGGTGGCGGCATTCGTAAACCCCTCCTTGAACTTCTCCATGCCCCCGAGATCGCGATCGATCGCGCGCGCCAGCGCGTCGGGGACCTTGCCTCCACCGTTCCTCTTCATGACGGTCCAAAACTGTGTGTGATTGAGGTGACCTCCCCCGCTGTTGCGAAGGACGGTCCGAACCGCGTCGGGAGCCTGATCCAGGTGCTTGACCCAGTCCTCGACCGATCGGGCGGCGAGCGAAGGATGGTCGGCGAAAGCCTTGTTGAGATTGTTGAGAAATGCCTGGTGATGCTTCCCATGATGAATCTGCATCGTCATGATGTCGATGTGAGGCTCGAGCGCGTCGTGCGGATACGGAAGCGCAGGCAGGGCAAAGGTGGACGCACTGGCTCCAGAGGAATCCAACGTCGAGGCCAGGGCCAGCGACCCGGCGGCAGCAAGCTTCAAAGCTTGGCGACGATTCAGGGCAAGGGAAGCGGTGCGGGATGTGGTCATAAAAGTATGATGATGGGACAGTATGGACTCGAAGCCGCCACTCCGCAATAGTGATGCGGATGATCCCAGCAGTCCCCGTGCATCCCGAAGTGGTCTTTCGTGTGGCGCAGGCTGCCCAGCCTGCTGTATCGCCGACGGCCAGTCGGCCCGGCGGGTGAGGAACGAGGCCCTTCCATGCTCTCCACGCGCCTGATTTCCTTCGCCGCCCGCAGGCTGGGCAGCCTGCGAAACAGCAGACAGGGCTGTCTGCGTGACCACGACAACCCGGTCACCGACAACCTCTGGATGCACTGCAGCAGTTCTCACCGTGTATCCCGATGTTGTTGGTAGGGCGGGCCTGTCCCAGCCCGCCGCCCACTGGATGCAAAACATCATGCTCCGGCGGCGCGCCAGGACGGACGCGCCCTACCTGCATCACCGGCAACATCGGGAGGCACCGCAGTTCTCATGTTGACTCCGCGGCGGCCTCTGCAAGCCCAAGCCCTTCCATTTCCGATACTCTGTGAAGGACTCCATCATCCAGCATGTTGGTCTCAATAAACGCGCGCTGCCCCATCGCACTGATCTCGGGTGCCAAGGCAGTCAGATGGCTCCACGCCGAATGTTGACCGCAGCAGGTGTCAGCGCAGAACCGCTCGAACTCCCAACCACGGACCGGGATCGATCGGCGTCAACGACCAGACACTGCGAGTCTCCAGGACAATGTTGTACCGGGACTTGGCGGCGAGCTGAACTTGACCGCATCCGACCGCGGGATAAACTGACGATTGTGACGACGATGACCGTGACCACGAAGCGACAGGTGGTCTTGTCGAAGGCCGTGCCCGAAGGCAAGTGCGCCCGACCAGGAAGCTCCCGGCGGAGCACCGAGGTCGGCGATGGCTCTGATGGAACGCCTGGGTGGGAACCGACCGAAGCCGGACAGGCTGCAGTGCTCAGGGCACTCGAAGCGGGCCGGCTCGCCCGGCCCAGCACCGCGGTTGAGGAGGCCTTTCCCCGGAACGAGATCATGAAAGTCCGGGTAGAAAAGCGCAGGTGCAAAAGGTGATCATCGTCCTGGTGATGATCTCCTCAAGGGAGATTCGTGGCCGGTTGAAAATGTAAGCCCCTCGGGCCTGATCCCGGCAGCGACGCCTATTCATTTCCGACCATGCCAAAGGTGCTGCTCCAGGAAATCGAAAACCTCATCCACCCCCTGGGGTTCGTCTGGATGCTTCTCCTGCTCGGATTCGCGCTGAAACTCAAAAGAAAGCAATTCCGCGGTGCGGGTTTTCATGCTCTGCTGGCTGCGCTCCTCTGGGTCGGCGGGGCGAGCCGCTTTCCCGACTGGGCTGCCGGTCGCCTCGAAAATTTCGCCCCCAAACCCGACTGGAACCAGATTCCACCCATGGACCTTGTCGTCATGCTTGGGGGTGTGCTCAATGCTTCCGACGGGGACATTTTTGGATTCGAACTCGCGGGGGCCGCCGATCGCGCTCTCACGGCCATCGAATTCGTCCGCCGGAACCCGCCCAAGACCCTCGTCTTCATGGGCTCTTTCGAACGCGGCCGAGGCAAGGCCGAAGGTGCCCTGGTGAAAGAATGGGTGGAGCAATGGAAAGTCACGCCACCCGGCGTCGAGATCCGTTTCGGACCTCCCTGCCGGAACACTTTCGAAGAGGCACGGGCGATCTCCGCTCTGGCCTCGGAACTGAAGGCGGAACGCATCGCGCTCATCACTTCCGCCACCCATATGAGACGGGCGGTGGCGGTCTTCAAAAGCGCCGGACTCAACGTCCTTCCTGTCCCTTGCGATTTCCAGGAGGCCCATCGCGGAGACCTCGTGAAATCCCCCACCCGCATCGTTCCCAGCGGACTCAAGATGCAGCTCTTGGCCACCGTGCTCCACGAACACCTTTCCTGGAACTATTATCGGCTGCGAGGATGGATTCACGACGGGACAGCCGCATCGAAATGATCGCGTGAGCATGTTCATCAAGCTGGCTCCTTCAGGTTCGACTCGTCCTTTTTCCGAGTCGCCCCCTTTACAGAGAGGCCGCCCCGCCCTACCCGCATGGTCGGCCTGGTCGTTGTTCCTGGGGCTCGTTTTCGTTTCACTGGCAAGGGCAGGAGTCCCTGTTGCGACGGAGTCCGCTCTCTTCACACATTCAATCCGCGTCACGCTGGACGAACCGGAGCGTGGCACGACGATCCGCTCCACTCGCGATGGAAGCATTCCCTCGGACGTCCACGGGACACCTTATCACTCTCCATTCACCCTTCAGGACACCACCATCCTGCGCTTCGCCGTATTCCGCGAAGGACAAAGGGTTTCTCCGGTGATAACCCGCAGTTACATCCGGCTCGACCAGGTCGAGCATCAAACCGGATCGGGATCGCCTTCCACCTGGGGAGTGAGAAATGGACAGCCTGTTCGATCGTCCTATCGTCTGGCCTCCGAGATTCTTGCTGATCCAGAGGTCCGGGCCGATTTCCTCGACGGCCTGCGCCGTCTTCCCACCGTTTCCCTCTCGTTCGACCCTCAGGATCTTTTCGGTGCCGACCGGGGACTCTACGCCCATCCCATGGAATACGGCGAAGCGTGGGAACGGCCTTGTTCCCTTGAGTATTTCCCCGCCAACGGCTCCCCTCCGTCGCGAGTGGAGGCCGGTGCTCGGATCCAGGGAGGCTGGAATCGGCGTCCGGAAGAATCTCCCAAGCACGCCTTCCGTATTTTTTTCAAATCGAAGTATGGTCCCGCCCAGTGGCAGTATCCGCTGTTCGGGCCCCAAAATCCCACCACGTTCAACTCCCTCATCCTTCGCGCCGGGTGCAACAACACATGGCTCCATTGGAGCGGAGTGGAACGCGCACGCGGTGATTACATCCGCGACCAATGGATGCGCGACACGGCCCGTGAGATGGGACTCGCCGCATCCCGGGGCCATTTCGTCCATCTCTATCTGAACGGACTGTACTGGGGCCTGTACAATCTCACGGAGCGCCCGGACCATGCCTACGCAGCCAGCGTTTGGGGAGGGAAGAAAAGCGACTATGAATCGCGCAATGGAGAGAACCTGCTCGAAGGGGATGACCAGGCCTGGAAATCCCTCTTCGCCGCGGCCAATGGTCCGGCGAGTCCCGCCGCGCTAAGCGAGATCGAGCGCTTGCTCGATGTTCAGGCTTTCGCGGATTACATGCTTCTGAACTACTACGGCGCCAATGGTGATTGGGACCGCGTTTCCAACTGGTACGCCGTTCGCCGCAAGCCTTCCGGAAAATTCCTCTTCCTCGTCTGGGACGGCGAACGCACTTTGGAGCAGGTCCGCGACAACACGCTGTCGTCCGACGACGACTTAAGCCCCACCCGGCTGTTTCACCGGTTGAAGACTTACCCGGAATTTCGCGACATCCTGGGAAAGCGGGCTCGCCATCATCTCGTGAATCGGGGAGGCGCGTTGCGTCCCGACCGAGCCGCCGCCCGTTATCAATATTGGGCAGACCTTCTTCGCCAGCCCATCGTCGCAGAATCGGCCCGCTGGGGAGCCTATCGTCGAGACATTCACCCCTACAAGACCGGCCCCTACGAACTCTATCAACGAGGCACTCACTGGAGCCCCGAAATCCTTCGCCTGACCCGGGAATACTTTCCGCAGCGAACCGGAGTTTTTCTGGAACAACTGCGAGAGGCGGGACTCATCGGTGATTTGGGGACACCACCCTGACCGTCATTCCGGCGGACTGACATGATGCGCCGCGTAGGAGGCGTAAGCCTTGGCATCCCTGAGGAGCGCGGACAATGCTGACTCCAAGGGCTCAATCGTGGCCAGGCCCGAGAACACCACCCGGTCGCCAATGTTGCTTTCCAGCAGGAACGAAGGGCGCGAGGTCATCTTGAAAGCCTGAAACTCGGCGGTGGTGGCTCGCATGCGGTCGAGAATCGTCTGCGACTGAGCGAGTGATCGCAACGTGCCGGCATTCAGGGAACACCCCCGCACAGCCGCCTGCACCGCCACCTCCCATTCGGCGAACTTCAACCCTTCGATCATGCCCGCCCGAGCAATCACGATGCGCACGGAGTCATCGGTGACCCCCATCGACCTGGCGGCTTCCGCCACGGCATTCGGCGCCAGGTATTCCTGCAATCCAGGGACGAACCAATGGGCGTTCAGCCGATAAGGCGACCTCATGATCGTGCCGCTGCGTCGGTAGTACCATTCTTCCTCCGCCTGGCTGTTCGGCATGCTGGAAGCGTCCATCAAGGCAATCTTCTATTCAAACTCCACCTCCGAGGCATGCCGCGATTTCAACGCCGACCAAGCAGGCTCCGCCCAATGGCACCAGGAGGATATGACATCGAGATAATAAGTGACTTTGGCGATTTTCATATCGTCAGTCCTGAAGGTGGGAGAGCTCATCCCCAGTAAAAAGGCGGCGCTCGTCAGGAGCGCCGCCCGGGGAGAGTTCAGGGCATTAAAGCCCTTTCTCGATCATGTATTTGAGCAGGTCACCCACACGATAGCTGTAACCCCATTCATTGTCGTACCAACTTACCAGCTTGAAGAAGCGGCTGTTGAGTTCGATGCCGGACCCGGCGTCGTAAATGGAGGAGGACGTGCAGTGAACGAAGTCCGTGCTCACCACCTCGTCCGCCGTGTAATCCAGAATACCCTTCAAGTAGGTCTCGCTCGCCCTCTTCATGGCAGCGCTGATTTCGGCGTAGGAAGTCGGCTTCACGGTCCGCACCGTCAAGTCGACCACCGAAACCGTCGGGGTCGGCACGCGAAACGCCATGCCCGTCAACTTGCCCTTCACTTCCGGACATACCAAACCCACGGCCCGTGCCGCTCCCGTGGTCGAGGGAATCATGTTGATGGCCGCTGTGCGCCCGCCTTTCCAATCCTTCTTGCTCGGGCCGTCCACCGTCTTTTGCGTCGCGGTGTAACTATGAACGGTGGTCATCAGCCCTTCCTCGATGCCAAAGCCCTCTTTGAGGAGAACATGGACGAGCGGAGCCAAGCAGTTCGTCGTGCAACTGGCATTGGAGATGATGTGGTGTGATTTCGGGTCGTACTTTTCGTGATTCACCCCCATGACCACCGTCAGGTCATCACCTTTCGCCGGCGCGGTAATGATCACCTTCCTGGCTCCCGCAGCCAGGTGGCCTTTCGCTTTCTCGGCTTCGGTGAATAAACCGGTGGATTCAATCACCACGTCAACCCCCATGGCCTTCCAAGGCAATTCGGCGGGCGACTTTGCGCTCACGACACAAATATCCACGCCATTCACCACCAGCACATCGTCTTCCGCCTTGTCCGCCGCGGATTTCTTCGAGGCCACCGTGCCGTTGAAGCGGCCCTGCGTGGAATCATATTTGAGGAGATAGGCCAGGTTGTCGGCCGGGACGATATCGCCCACCGCCACGACATCCACGCCTTTTCCGACCAGCCCTTGTTCGACCATGGCGCGAAAAACGAGCCGCCCGATACGGCCGAAACCATTGATTGCAACTTTCACAGACATAATTTCGAGTTCAGGTTCATTGGCTCCGTTTCCACGGAGCGCGGCATGTTATCTACCGACCCCCAAGCGTCAACGATGAACTCCCCCCGTCGGGCAGGCGGTGCATCCCGATGTTGCCGGTGATGCAGGTAGGGCGCGTCCGTCCCGGCGCGCCGCCGGAGCATGATGTTTTGCATCCCGTGGGCGGCGGGCTGGGACAGGCCCGCCCTACCAACAACATCGGGATACACGGTCGGGCAGGGCGGAGTGGCGCCTTTCTCATCGTGCGAGGCCACGAGCCATGCAGGTTCCCAAAATTCCCGGTCGGCGGCGAACTTCGGCGTGGCCTTGAACTCGTCGCGGGCGATTGTTACCGTTCGGGACGTGGCTGACCACCCTGACCCCCGCGCCAACCCTTCTCCATTCACCACCCCGCGTCGATCGATCGAGGGCCGCATCGCACTCGGCTTTTTCCTCGCTCTGGCGATCTCAGCCTGGGCGTGCTGGGCAGCCATCCAAAACTCCCGCCAAAGCCGGGCCACCGCCGATGAAGTGCGCCACACCTACGCGCTCGTGCTCGAAGTCACCAGCCTCCTGGCCGCTCTGGAGTCCAGCGAAACTGCGCTTCGCAATCATCTTCTTGGGGGCGAGTCTGCCGACACCGAACGCTGGCAGCGCGAGACCCATCGTGCCCGAGAGCATCTTCAGGTGGCGCGAAGCCTGGCGCCCCCCCCCCGCACCTGCCTCCAGCCAATGGCCTCGGATCGAGCAACTCGTTTCGGCCGTCCTTCAGGAGGCGGCCTTCATCCACGCCCTGCGCGTCGAGCAAGGATTCGACCCCGCACGTGCACGGCTCCGCGCCTCGCCCTCGTTCGAACTGATCCTCGACCTGCGCCGCAGCATTTCCAACCTCATCACTGCTGAAAACCAGCGGCTCTTGAAACTCGACCAGCAAGCTCACGCCGATGCCACCGCCACTCGCCGCTCCCTGGTCATCGGTTTCGTTCTGAATGTCGGGCTCCTTGCCTCTGCCTTCTGGCTCATCCGCGATGATTTTCGCCTGCGGCGCGAGCAAGCTGCTTCCCTCGCACAAATGAATGAAAAGTTGGAGCGGAAAGTCTTCGAACGCACCGCCGAAATCGCCAAGTCCAATGCTGCATTGGAAGTCGAGAATCTTGAACGTCAATGGGCCTTCGCCTCACTGGAACGGTTCCAACGCCACAACGAACTCATCATCAACTCGATCGTGGAAGCCGTGGTGGTCATCAGCGCCACGGGAGTCGTTCTGCGCATCAACCAAGCCGCGCAGCATTGGACCGGATTCACTCATGAACAATGGATCGGACGAAGGCTTGCCACAATCCTTCGCCCCGCCGCGAACCAAGCCGCTCCGGTCGATTGGAGTTCACATCCGGTCGCCCAAGCCCTGCGCAAAGGGCAGGCCACCACGCTCCAGGGCATGGTCCTCACATGCCAGGACAGGCCCGACGCCGTATGTTCCCTGCGCCTGCAACCAATTCACGACGGCGGCAAAGTCGTGGCCGGCATCCTCTGCTTCAATCTGGCCTCCACCGCCAGTGAGAAAGGTCCCAACCCAGCACCCGCGTGAGAATCCCCGTCCCATGGCTTGCCGCCACTCTGGTTTTCGCCGCCACAGAAACCCACCACGCAGCCGCTTTTCATAATCCCTTTGGAAAATGGCCCAGGCCTGAAGGCCCCGGCGATCAACGCATCCACGAAGTGCTGAACGCCGAGGCCCGACACCTCGCTTCACTCTCCCTGGCCGAAATTCAATCGCTGGAAGATTGGGAAAGGCGCAAAGCCTCGTACCGGACCCAACTCTTCGAGATGCTCGGACTGGATCCACAGCCGCCCAAAACCGCACTTCACGCGACCGTGACCGGAAAGCTCGAGGAGTCCGATTTCATCGTCGAAAAGTTTCACTTCCAATCCCTGCCCGGGCTGTACGTCACCGCCAATCTTTACCTCCCCCGGCCAACCGACCAACCGGTCCCCGCCATCCTTTACGTCTGCGGCCATTCGGTCGTGAAAACCAACGGCGTCAGCTTCGGCAACAAAGTGGGCTATCAACACCACGGCGTCGGCTTCGCCCGCAACGGATACGCCTGCCTCGTCCTGGATACCGTGCAACTCGGTGAAATCGAAGGCATCCACCACGGAACCTATCGCGAGGGCATGTGGTGGTGGAACTCCCGCGGCTACACCTCCGCCGGCGCCGAGGCCTGGAACTGCATCCGCGCGCTGGACTACCTCGAATCCCGGCCGGAAGTGGATGCCCGCCGCATCGGCGTTACGGGCCGAAGCGGCGGCGGCGCCTACTCCTGGTGGATCTCCGCCCTCGATGACCGCATCCGGGCCGCCTGTCCCGTCGCCGGCATGACCGACCTCGAAAACCACGTCGTGGACGGCACCGTGGAAGGCCATTGCGACTGCATGTTCCACGTCAACACCTACCGATGGGACTTCGACCGCGTCGCCGCCCTGGTCGCGCCCCGCCCCCTCCTCATCGGGAACACCGACAAAGACACCATCTTTCCTCTCGACGGTGTCGTCCGGATCCACGAGCGCGTCCGCCGCATCTATGATCTCCACCGTGCCACCGACCGGCTCGGACTCCTCATCACCGAAGGCCCCCACAAGGATAACCAGGACCTTCAAGTGCCGGTCCTGCGCTGGTTCAATCGATTCCTGAAGCACCGTGCTCCCGTGGTGAAAGACGTGGGGGAGCCGCTGTTTACCGGACAGCAATTGAAAGTGTTGGACCGCATTCCGTCGGACGAGATTACGAGTCGGAGCTACGAACATTTCCCGCGGCTTGCCCCGGAAACGACAACCTCATCCCACGAATCGCTCGTGGATACCCTCCGCCATAAAACTTTCGGGGGCTGGCCGGAAGACTCCACGCCGCCGCAAGCCAGACTCTTGCAGCAGTCTGCCCACACTTCGCTGGGCCTGGAATTATCCGTTTATGAATTCGTTTCTCAACCCGGGCTTCCCTTGCGGCTTTATCGCCTGCTTCCGACACAAAGCCGGGTGGACAACGTCGTCGTTGAGATCGCCGACTCCGAACTCTGGAACCATCGCATGGCCGCGATGGGCTCCAACTTTCCTCGTGCGTGCGAAGAGGAATTAAAATGGTTTCCAACCCCAACCACCGCCACGACCAACCTCGCCAACCTGGCCAGCACGCTGCGCCAATCCAACTCGGCGCTCATGCTCCTCGCACCTCGCGGCGTCGGGATGACGGCGCTTGCCTCGGATGCTCGATTCATCACCCAAACCCGGCGACGATTCATGCTGGTCGGACAGACACTCGCCGGCATGCAAGTGTGGGATGTGCGGCGCGGACTGCAGGCGATCCAGGCTTTGGCGGATACGCGCGGACTCCCCGTCACCCTGGCTGCGCCCTCCGCCATGACCGAGGTCGCATGCTTCGCCATCGCCCTCGGTGCTCGCGCCGAACGCGTCGAACTCGCCCACGCCCCTCGTCAGGATAAAGAGGCCCCGGATTTTCTCAATTGGTCGAGATGGGTCACGCCTGCCCGCCTGCTCGATCTCGCCCGAGCCAAATCCACGGTTACCCTCGATCATTCAAAACGATAGTGCCCGACGGCCATCGACCGGGAGGTGAAATCAAACGGCGTTTTCACCAGTAAAGATTTGCCCCTCTGCCGTTTCCTGGAACACTTTCGGCATGCACCCTCGCCATCAGCCCCGCCCGTACCGCGACAACTCCAGCATGATCCGGTTGCCGTCCAATCGAGCGTGCATCATGCGGGCTGGATGGCTGTCCCTGGCTCTCAGTTTGGCCAACATTTCCTGGGTCACCAACGCTTTCGGCGCCCAACCTTCGCCAGCTCCGCAGCGATTCCGACAGGAGATCGCTCTGCATCATCAACCGGACCCTGGCAAACCTTCCGGCCCCATCCAATGCCTCGATGCGCCGCCGTCCGCGAGCCTGCGTGTGTTCGCGTCGGGACGCTGGTGGCAACAGACTCAGGATCGCTGGTCAGAAATCGCGTCCTGCGCCAACACCGAGCCCGATCGCTTTCGATTTCCCGGCCCCGATCACCAACCCCTCACCGTCGGGGTCCCATGGGGACAGGTGCGCCAGTTGTTGCGCCAAGGCGAATCAACCTTGATCGCCACCGCCGACTCGATCCAAGTCCATCAAGCAGGAGGTTCCGAGCTCATCCCATTGCCGGGTCCTTCGACCCTTCACCAGATCGCCCTCGGACCTGGCAACACGCTCCATGCCGCCACCAGCCGCGGACTCTTCAAGCGCGTGGGTTCGGATTGGAAACCGATGACCGCCCTGGATGCGGGCAAGCGCGCGTGGGGCACGGACGAAACGCTCGGCGTGGGATTCGATGGCAAACAACGCCTTTGGTTCTGCACCTCGGCGGGGATCGCCCGAGCAACCGATGAAGGCTGGGAGTTTCTCACTCCCGCTGAAGGGCTGCCCTGGAATCAGTTCACCGGAATCGCTTTCGGCCCGGCGAGTGAGGCCTGGTTCGCCACCAGGCTCGGCGTCATTCGTCTGGACGAATCCGGTTTTCATTACCGGCAAGGTCCCCGCTGGCTTCCTCACGACCACGTTCGACAGGTGGTCGTGGACTCGAACGGGACTGCCTGGATGGCCACCGAGTCCGGCCTTGGCGCCATCGCCCGGCGTTCCATGACGCTCGCCGAGAAAGCGGAGCACTACGAAAGCGAGATCGAGAAGTACGTCAAGCGAACCCCGCTCGGCTACGTGGCCGAAGCGAGACTCCAACGTCCAGCCGATAAATCGAGCGCCCATCCCGACGACAGTGACAATGACGGGCTTTGGACCTCGATGTACGGCGCCGGCCAATGCTTCGCGTATGCGGCGACGAAGGATCCCCAATCCAAAGCACGCGCCGGAAAAGCCTTCACTGCGCTTCGCTTCCTGCAAAAGGTCACGCAGGGAGGCCCCCATGCGCCACCACACGGCTACGTCGCTCGAACCGTGCGCTCGACCTCCCTGCCCGACCCCAATGCCGGACGCCTTGAGGCCGATCGAGAAATGAAGCAGCGCCATGACCGGCTCTGGAAAGTATACGCTCCCCGCTGGCCGCGCAGTGCCGATGGTCAATGGTTCTGGAAAGGCGACACCAGCAGCGACGAATTGGACGGACACTACTTCTTCTACCCGCTCTATTACGATTTCTGCGCCGATACCGAATCCGAAAAAGCGCGCGTTCGCGAAGTGGTTCGCGACCTGACCGATCACCTCGTCCGGCACGGATTCAACTTGGTGGATCATGACGGACAACCAACCCGCTGGGGCGTGTTCAGCCCCGAACAGCTCAATCACAACAAGGATTGGATGATTGAACGGGGGCTGAATTCGTTGAGCATGCTGTCGTACCTGGCCGTGGCCGAGCACGTGACGGGCGACGCCAAGTACGGTGAAACTTCGAAAATGTTGATCGAGCGGCATCACTACGACCAAAACGCGGTCGTGCCAAAAATCCAAATGGGCACGGGTTCCGGAAATCAATCGGATGATGAAATGGCCTTCATGTCTTTTTACTCGCTGTTCCGCTATTCGAAGAACGCGGCGCTAAGGGAAAAACTGATTTTCGCGTTCTATGGTTCCTGGGCTTTGGAACAACCGGAAATGAATCCCTTTTTCCACTTCGCCTACGCGGGCCATGCCGCAGGCGCCAAGATTGACAATCCCTTTGGATCCTATCCGCTGGCGCCCTGGGACGGATGGCACCAAGACTCCATGGCAACGTTGTACGGATTTCCCCTGGACCGGCTGAACTGGCCTCACAAAAACAGCCATCGCCTGGACTTGCAATGGCTCGAACCCCAGCGATCCGTGGACATCTACGAACCGCGCAAACGCACCCGCGGTTTCCGCGGGAACGGGAAAGTTCTGCCGGTGGAAAACCGCCACTTCAACCATTGGAACACCGATCCGTGGCAACTGGATTACGGAGGCTCGGCCCACGAACTCGCCTCCGGCACGGTGTTCCTCCTCCCCTACTATATGGGTCTTTACCACGGCTTCATCGAAAAGCCATAGCCCGGGGATTTCTGGGCGCGCAGAAGCCGTGAGATTTCCGGGCCAGTCTCACCCGGCGTCGTTTCACGCACGTCTTCACAGCACCGTTCAATGCGGCGTGAACGCTGCGCTCCGAGCGGAACCTTTCGAATGCACCGAAATCAGCCCGCAATTCACCCTTAATCCTTAAATCGGCAGTTGAACCTGGTGAAGCTCAGCAAGGCCTGGATGAGAAAGACACGACGAAGCACCAGGGCTATCCTTTTTCCTGGAACCGGCAATTCAGCAGCGAAACTTGAGAAAAGCGTCTGACGCCAAGATCTGGCGATAGATCGATGCGGATCCATTGCCGTTTCCAGCAAAAAGACTCCGCCGGGCCGAGGTGCGGAAGGGTGAGAAACTTCAGCATTAAGTAAGTCGGGAGGTTTAAGGGCAACTGACGCTCGAAAGTTCAACCCGTCGCAACCGACTTAACGCAACTCAAACTCGTCCCGCCAGGAATCCCAACGGGATTCCGTCCCGAAGCCCAAGGTTGCGAGGAACGAGCTACCTTGGGTCACAGTTCGACAATGGAAACCAACCCCAACGGGGTTGTGACAAAATCCTATTTCCGTTTGGCGGGGTAAAGCCACAACCGCGTTGCGGTTGAATTCATTTCAAACGGCGACCCAAGGTAGCTCGTTCCTCGCAACCTTGGGCTGGAGGACACAATCCCTTTGGGATTGAAGGCGGAACTGGACATCGAGGCAGCGAACATGGTCACCACCACCGCCACGCGGTTGAAGGCGACCCGACTGACGTGGGACCGCGTTGACCTGACGGAAGGCACCATCACGCTCGACCGCAGCATGGCGAAGACGCGCCAGCGCCGGATCGTGAAGTGGCCGGAGAATGCGATTGCGTGGCTGTTGAAGAAGTGCTGGTGGATTCCTTGGGGCGACGACCTTTACCAGTTCGAAAACATACGCACGCGGCTCAAGGAGCGCATCCGCGCGCGCGTGATCCGGTGGCTGGGCCACATCGTGACCTACATCCCGGGTGAACACGCGCTGGCGCGGGAATGGTATGCGACGGGCGCGGCCTTCCACGAGTGCCTGTGTTACGCGAGCAATACGGTGGCGCTGCGGCCACCGCGACCGAAGGCCGGCTCCACGCTCGTCATCCAGGTGGACAACTCCGCATATGCGCGCAACAACCACATGAATGCGATGGACCGGATCCAACGATCCCGGCAGGGCCAAACCACTCGAATCCGCTGATCCGGCATTGGGAACAAATCTTCGAGATGGCTCGTGAGCCTTCTGCTTAAGGCGGACTCGGTTGGGTTACGTCGCCGAAGGGCTTCCAAAGGCGGCTCATGGGTTTCATATAGCCATACGTCAGGAACTTCCTCTTGTTCCAGGTTTCAACTCGAGAGTCACCCATGAGGATGTTACCGAGGCCGGCCTGCTCGCGCTTCCCGGGTCCGCCCAACACCCCCCAACCTTGTCCTTTTCCCTGGTGGCGTGTTGCCAGCACGTCCACTTCATTGGGCCAGACATGACCGTCGTTGAGGGGAGCGTCCAAGGCTTCCTCCATGAAGATCATTGACTTGAGCGGTTCAACCCAAGCCGAAAGCTTCCCGTTGTAGGCGGTGATGTCCGTGCCTGGGCCACTGATCGCATAGCTAAAGTCCCGGCGATCTGACCATGGACCGGGCCTCTTTAAATGAATCCTATCGGTCGGGCAGAGGTAAACGTTCGTCGTGGTCAGGTACTTGAAAAGTTGTCCCTCTGTCAGTTTCCTATTGTTGTCCTTATCGAGCCAATTCTGCATGTGCGGAACTCGTTCATCATTGTCATCTGCGAAGAAAATGACCGCCAAGCCGAATTGTCTCAAATTGTTCAAACAGCCCGTGAGCCGGGCCTTTTCTTTAACCCGGCCAAGTGTGGGTAGGAGCATGCTGGCCAGGATGGCAATAATGCCGATAACCACCAGCAGCTCGATCAAGGTAAAGCCAGCCTTCGAGGTTTGGACTTTCATAGGACGTTTGATTACGGTTGCGGGAATCATGTGGCCGCTACATTGGAACTCCCACGATTGCAAGCTAATTCTACTCCAATCAAATCGAGGCCGTGTATCCTGATGTTGTTGGTAGGGCGGGCCTGTCCCAGCCCGCCGCCCACGGGATGCAAAACATCATGCTCCGGCGGCGCGCCGGGACGGACGCGCCCTACCTGCATCACCGGCAACATCGGGATGCACCGAAATCGAGGTCATATCTCTGTATTTGACGAATAGGAATTTGCTATTCACGGCTGGAAGCGAAGCCTGAACGTTCCGGGTCTCTGCCGCAGGACAAACGCCCTTTTGAGGCGATCCTTGGAGTCTTCCCGGCTGAGAGGGTCTCAGAGGCCGCCCAAGGCGGGAATCCTGTCCCGCGAGCTCTCGGAAAAAGGTGGTGGAGACCCGAATTCTAACCCCACCCGGACAGAGGGGGAGGCTCAAACTGTCCGCCGCGTTTCGCAAAATCTCATGCGGACCGCCCGACTTAACGCGACTCAAACTCGTCCCGCCGGGAATCCCAAAGGGATTCCGTCTCGAAGCTCAAGGTTGCGAGGAACGAGCTACCTTGGGTCACAGTTCGCCCATGGAAACCAACCCCAACGGGGTTGTGACGAAATCTTATTTCCGTTTGGCGGGGTCAAGCCACAACCGCGTTGCGGTTGTCATGAGGACAACTGCCGTTCCAAGGTTTACAGGTCCATCCTTTTCAACAGAATCCCTGCAATGTCCGTCGATTCCAAGGTCTCCCGCTCCTCCTTCCGGTCCGGCACAATCAGCACAGGCCCGTCGATCGGATCATCCACCGGACGTCCATGGGATCCTCCCACCAACCCGGCATCCAACGGAATGACGTCCATCAGCATCCGGAAACCGAGTTTCTTTTGCAGCAACCGCCAGGCGATCCTCGCTTTCACCGCCGGAATCTTGGGATCCAGGAACAACTCCACAGGATCATAGCCGGGTTTGCGGTGGATATCGACGCAGCGTGCGAAATCCGGGGCGACTCGATCCTCCATCCAATAGTAATAGGTAAACCACGCGTTGGGAGCGGCGATGGCGATCAAGTCTCCCGCCCGCGCATGATCAACACCCCAGGCGCGCTTGGCGTCACCTTCCAGCAACTGGTCCACGCCCGGAACGGACCGCAACACCCGGGCGACATCGTCCTTCACGCGGGGATCGTTGCAGTAGACATGAGCCACTTGATGATCCGCCACCGCGAAAGCGCGGCTTGCACCGGTGTTGAGCAGTTCCAGCCCCAATTCTTCTTTCACCACCAGCCATCCCTTTTCGCGCAAGACGCGATTGAGATGAACGGGATGGTCCACCGCGGTGATTCCGTATTCGGAAACCACCAAAGGCTGCACCTGCCGCTCCTCGAAGAAATCGATGAGATCACCCGCCATCGCGTCGATTTCCGCGATGTCCCGGGCAACGCGAGCATCCCTCGGACCCCAGCGTTGAAAGTTGTAATCGAGGTGCGGAAGATAGATGAGTGAAAGCGTGGGTTGATGTTCTTCCTCCACCCACTTCGCCGAAGCCGCGATCCAGCGTGAGACCGCGTCGGCTCTGCCCGCCGGTGAATCCACTCCCGCTGACGGACCCCAAAAACAAGGGAACGGAAATTCTCCCAACTGCGCCTTGACCGAGGACCGCAACGCTTCCGGCCACGCGTAAACATCGAACACCTTTCGCCCGTCGGCGGGATACATGGGTCGAGGCGTGATGGACCAGTCGGCGCTGGAAAACATGTTGTACCACCAAAACAACTTGGCGCAGGTCATCCCGGCGGCGCGACCGCGTCCAATCTCCCAAACCTTGGGAGCTTGCACGAGGTGATTGGACTGCTTCCAAAAGTGGACCTCGGCGAGATCTCGGTCGTACCATCCGTTGGCGACGATGCCATGTTCGGACGGCCGCTTCCCGGTCAGGTAATTGGCTTGGGCGGTGCAGGTGACGGCGGGGAAAGCGGCGCGAATCGAGTGCAGCCTCCCCTTTCGGGCAAAAGCGGCCAGCCTGGGAGCATGTTGTTCCAGACAATGCGGGGTCAAACCCACCACGTTGATCAGGGCGAGACGTTGCATGACAAACTCCGGGCCGTGACCAACCCTGGAGCGGGAAGAATTACGCTCTGAAAACGGTCTCAGCGCAAGCGTGTTGCCTGTATTTTGAGCGCGCGAAACCGACCCGACTAACCGTTGACATCCCCCCCGCCGTTGCTATCTTGCCGCCTCGATTTTTCGCGGCATTTCACTCCCGAATACGATCCAGAAGAACAATTTATGGCAAAATCAAAATTCGTTTACACGTGGGGCAATAAAAAGGCCGATGGCGATGGCAGCATGAAAGCCTTGCTCGGCGGCAAAGGGGCCAATCTCGCCGAAATGACCCGCATCGGTCTGCCCGTGCCTTCGGGCTTCACGATCACCACCGAGGTCTGCACCTACTACTACGCCCACAAGCGAACTTATCCGCCCGAACTCCAGAAACAAATGGAGGCAGGCGTCGCCAATATGGAAAAAATCATGGGCACCCGCTTCGGCGCGACCACCGGCATCCCCCTGCTCGTCGCCGTCCGCTCCGGCGCCCGCGATTCCATGCCGGGCATGATGGACACCATTCTCAATCTCGGGTTGAACGACCAAACCGTGCTCGCTTTGGCCCAAGCGACCGGCAACGAGCGCTTCGCCTGGGATTGTTACCGCCGGTTCATCCAAATGTACGGCGACGTCGTCCTCGGCGTGCAAAAACGCGAAGGCGAAGATCACGAGCCGTTCGAAACCGAGATCCACGGTTACAAACACGAAGTTTACCACGCGGACATCGAGGATTCCAAACTGACCGCCGCCGATCAGCAGGAACTCGTCAAGCGGTTCAAAGCTCTGGTGAAGGAACGCACCGGCAAGGTTTTTCCCAACGATCCCTGGGACCAACTGCGAGGAGCGGCCGGCGCGGTCTTTAGTTCATGGATGAACGACCGGGCCATCGTGTACCGGCGCAAATACAACATCCCGACCGAATGGGGAACCGCCGTCAACGTTCAGGCCATGGTCTTCGGCAACACCGGCGACACCTCCGGTTCCGGCGTGGCCTTCACCCGGAACCCCGCCAATGGCACGAACGAGTTCTACGGCGAGTTTCTGGTCAACGCCCAGGGTGAGGACGTCGTCGCCGGCGTGCGCACACCCGAACCCGTGCTCAAGCTCCGGGATGTCATGCCCAAGAGCTACGCCGAGTTGCTCAACGTCCGCAAACTCCTCGAGAAACATTTCAAGGACGTGCAGGACATCGAGTTCACCGTTCAAGACGGCAAGTTGTTCATGCTCCAGACACGCAACGGCAAGCGAACCGCCGCCGCCGCGCTCAAGTTCGCCGCCGACATGGTGCGGGAAAAATTGATCGATTGGGAAACGGCCGTGCTGCGCAATCCCGCCGACCAGCTGGAACAGTTGCTGGCGCCCATCTTCGACCTCGCCGAAGTCAAGAAAGCCAAGGTCATCGCCACCGGGCTTCCAGCCGGTCCCGGCGCGGCCACGGGCAAGATTTACTTCAACGCTGAGCGCGCCGTCCAGGCCGCCGACAAGAGCGAAAAGGTGCTCCTGGTTCGCGTGGAAACTTCGCCGGAGGACCTTCGCGGAATGATTGCGGCCGAAGGCATCCTCACCGCCCGCGGCGGGGTCAGTTCCCACGCCGCGCTGGTCGCCCGCCAGATGGGCAAAGTTTGCGTTTGCGGCGCAGCCGCCGTCCAAATCGACTACGACCGCAAGGTCGCGACGATCGATGGAAAAACCTTCAAGGAAGGCGACTTCCTTTCCATCGATGGCACCTCCGGACTGGTCTATGCCGGTCAAATCAAGACGGCTCCTTCCGAGATCATCTCCGGCCTGCTCAACGGGGACAAAGCCTCGCAGGCCACCGAGAAATACAAGAACTACACCCAGCTGATGGCGTGGTGCAAGAAAGCGACGCGCCTGAGTGTTCGCACCAACGCCGACACGCCGGAACAAACCGCGCAAGCCATCGCGTTCGGCGCCCAAGGCATCGGCCTGACCCGCACGGAACACATGTTCTTTGAAGGCGACCGCATCGACGCCATGCGCGAGATGATCCTCGCGGACACGCTCGAAGCCCGCGAAACCGCCCTGGCCAAGCTGCTCCCTTACCAACGGGAGGACTTCTACGGCATCTTCAAGGCGTTGAAGGGTTACCCGGCGACCATCCGTTTCCTCGATCCGCCCCTCCACGAATTCCTGCCCCACTCAAAGGAGCAGCAGCTCGACCTGGCCAAGAAACTGGGCATTGCCGTGGAAAAAATCATGAGTCGTGTCCACGAATTGCACGAATTCAATCCAATGCTTGGTTTCCGCGGATGCCGGCTTGGCATCAAGTATCCGGAAATCACCCGCATGCAGGCCCGTGCCGTTCTCGAAGCCGCCGCCCAAGCGAACAAGGACGGCCACAAGGCGAAGCCGGAGATCATGATTCCGCTCGTCGGCTTCAAGAAGGAGCTCGATCTGCAAGTCGCCCTCGTCCACGAAGTCGCCGCCCAGGTGCAGAAGGAAAAGAAAGTCAAAATCGCCTACTCTGTTGGCACCATGATCGAAATCCCCCGCGGCGCCCTGACGGCGGATGAGATCGCCCAAACCGCGGAATTCTTCAGCTTCGGCACGAACGACCTCACGCAAACCTGCCTGGGCATGTCGCGCGACGATTCCGGCTCGTTCCTTGGCGCTTACACCGAGAGCGAGATTGTGAAAAAGAATCCTTTCGCCTCCATCGACCAGACCGGTGTCGGCCAGTTGGTGCGGATCGCGGCCGAGAAGGGCAACGCGACCCGTCCCGGCATCAAACTCGGCATTTGCGGCGAACATGGCGGCGATCCCGATTCCGTGAAGTTCTGCCACCGGGCCGGCCTCACTTACGTGAGTTGCTCACCTTACCGCGTTCCGGTAGCCCGCCTGGCGGCGGCGCAGGCCGCGATCGAAGAAAAACGCAAAGCCAAGCCCGCCAAGAAAAAGTAGTTCACGCGCGCCCGCTTGTTCAGTTCAACAAGCCGCCCGGCTCAACCCGGGCGGCTTTTTTTGATTCATGGCCATGTTTTGAGTGAGTTCCGGCGCGCCCCGACAACTTGCGGATGCACCGCGCCCCCCGCGGTGGCTCCTTTCGCCTTGCCTTGGCGAGGACTTCGTCGATCATCCGCAGTCGAACCCGTCCCATGAATCGACGCCGATTTCTTGGCACCGCCTTCTCCGCCGCCGCTCTGGGAGATCCCAAACTCTGGCCCAACCTCCCGCGTGTCTGCGCGAAGGAAGCCCGGCTGCCCCAAGCATGGGTCCGGTTTCATCCCGATCTCGAACCCGTCGTGCACTGGATCGAGAACACTCCCCGTGAACGCATCCTGGGCGAAGCCGTTCATCGCATCCGGCGCGGACTCGCTTATCGAGATCTGCTGGCGGGTCTGTTCCTCGCGGGAATCCGCCAGGTCCAACCCCGCCCCATTGGCTTCAAATTCCACGCGGTGCTCGTGGTCAACTCCGCCCATCTGGCCAGTTTGGAATCAGGGGAAACAGACCGCTGGCACCCCATCCTTTGGGCGTTGCATCGATTCAAATTGTCGCAGGAGGCAGACGAGCGGGAAGGAGATTGGGCGTTGGGCGCCGTCGAGGAATCCAAGCTTCCCCCTTCGCACCTCGCCAGGTCCGCCTTCATCGAAGCGATGGAGCGATGGGATGAATCCGCCGCCGATGCCGCGATCACCGCCCTGGCCCGTACCGCCGGCGCGCACGAGATCTTCGATTTGCTTTGCCGCTTTGGGCTCCGCGACTTCCGCGAAATCGGTCACAAACAAATCTACATTTCGAACGCTTTCCGGGTGCTCGACGTCATCGGCTGGCGGCACGCCGAACCCGTGCTCCGCGGCATCGTCTACGGATTGCTCGATACCGACCGCGATCCGAACCCCTCCAAATCCGACCTGCCGGCAGACCGGCCTGGGCGACGCAACCGCGAACGTCTCAAGGACATCCCGGATCCGTGGCTCGCAGGACGGCCCAACGACGACACGTCTCGCCGCATTCTTGCCGCGTGTCGCGACGCGTCCGCCATCGACCTCGGCGAAATCGTGATCCAGTCGTTGCGCCAGGGATCGAGTCCGGCCTCGATTTTTGACGGACTGCATGCGGCCACGGCGGAACTTCTCCTGCGCGAGCCGGGCTTGGTGTCGATGCATGCCTGGACGACGACCAACGCGGCGCGCTATGCCTGGAACCGCGTTTCCCATGATGAAACGCGCCGGTTCATGCTCCTGCAAAACGCCTCGTTCATCCCGCTCTTCCGAGGGCAGCCGAAAAAGAGCACCGTCGCGCTCGACCAGTTGCCCGTGGAACCTCTCGAGGAATCCGGACCCGAAGCCTTGCACAAACTCTTCGAGGGGCCGATTCGGCAGCCGGGCGCCGCCATCCGATTGCATTCCTGGCTTGAGGCCGGCCATGACCCGGGAGCGTTCGCCGCCACAGCCCGGCGATTTCTTTTCGCCAAAGGAACCGACGCTCACGATTACAAGTTCTGTTCGGCCTTTTTGGAGGACTACCCGCACATCGCGCCGCGATGGAGAAACCCCTTCCTGGCCGCCAGCATTCTATACCTGCGGGGCGCTCAAGATCCTGATAATGCGGTCATCCAGCAGATCCGCGAGGCGCTGAAATCGTGATCACGCCATCATTCCTTCCGAATCGCCGCTTGCTTCAAGCGAGCCGGGGTTATTTGTTTGAGATTCACGAAACAAACGCCAGGAAACCGCAGGTAGCGATCGAATCGACGACCAGATCGCGCTGAATTCTTTTCCCGTACTTCATCGGTATCGAAAGAGCAGAGGAAAGAGGAAGACCACCACCACCGCCCACACGCCGTAGACCGGCAGGTAATCCGTCTGCCACTGGACAAGGGAGGTGAACGAGCCGCGTCCTCTGAGGAATCGGATATAGAGCGCGCCGGACCGCGACCGTCATGAAACCCAGTCGCGCGAGGGCATATCGCCTCGCCAGCATTGGCCAATCGCGAAGGGCCTGAAACGGGGTTTGATTCATCATCATCCCCCCCTCCCACCCAAGATGAAGGGACCGTTTTCGCATGCGCTTTGCAAGGCAAACACCGGAGGGAGCGAAAGCAATCTCACGGGTCGAAAAAGAAACCCTTCGACCGCCTCCCGCTTCGAATGAAATCTCTGATCAACCAGGGGTCAGGAACTCCGCCACCATGCCCCTTCCCCGCTCCCGAGAATTTCTTCCAAGTCAACTCTTGCCAAATCAAAACCAATTTCCAGGATTGTTTCGCGCGGGGTTTGCCGGTTGGAATGTGCCCCGACACGACTTATGGACATCACCAGAACTGCCTACGGAACCTGGAGTGGCGGACGCTACATGCACTTTGGCGAGCCGCTTTCCGAAGAACGCTTCATCCAAGTCATCCAGCACGCCTACCGGCGCGGGGTCCGCACTTTTGTCACCGCGGACGTCTATGGCAACGGCGCCGCGGATGCCATGATTGGACGAGCCCTGGACGGCCTTCCCCGGGATTCCTACTGCCTCGTCGGGGCGGTAGGACACGACTTCTACTCGGGGAAACGGGACGGTTCCAAAGGTTTCCCCCGCTTCACCCACCCGAGCCTGCGTTCCCCGCGCGACTACGCGGACTATCTGCGCATGGCCACCGAGAAGTCCCTCGAACGCTGCCGCGCCAGCCGCTTTGACACCATTCTGCTCCACAATCCTGATTCCACCGGCTACAGCCACGATGCGGTCTGGAAAGGGATGGAACAGCTTCGCGAGGCCGGCCTCACGGATATGCTGGGAATCGCTCCCGGCCCCGCCAACGGGTTCACCCTCGACATGATTCTCTGCTTCGAACGCTTCGCCCCACTCCTCGACTGGGCCATGATTATTTTGAACCCGCTCGAACCCTGGCCCGGCCGTCTCTGCCTGCCCGCAGCGGTCCAGCATGAAATCAACATCCTCACGCGCGTGGTCGATCATGGCGGACTCTTTCACGACGACGTCAAACCCGGCCATAAGTTCGGACATCAGGACCACCGGGCCTTTCGCCCCGCAGGATGGGTCGAGGCAGGGACTGCCAAGATCGAGCGCATGCGCGATGTCGCTCAACGGCACAACTTGTCCCTCCTTCAGCTGGCCTGTTTGTGGAACCTCGCCCATCCCAACGTCCGGAGCGTCGTCCCCACCTTCATCCAAGAGACCGAAGGCTCCGCCAAGACCATCGAATCGAAACTCGACGAATTCGCCGCCCTTCCTCAGGTGTCCTTGACCGAAACCGAGCGCGATTTCATTGCCGAGATCGGAAACAATAAGGGTTGCATGGCACTGAAAGGCGCGAGCCTCTCCCACACCGGTGAAGCCGAAGCCGATCGCTGGTGTCTCAATGACGACCTGCGGGCCGTGGCCCGGCGCTGGTCCATCGATCCCGCCGCCGAACTCGAATACCTTCACGCCCCCGCCGCAGGCGCTCGCGCATGAAAGAAAGCTACATCGCCGCCAAGGAACGGTGGGCGCGGAAAATGAGCGGCCAAGCCAAACCGCAACCCCGCTCCATCGACCGCCTGCCCCCGGGACAGCGCCAGGTCCACAACTTCCCCGTCCTCGATCTCGGGGTGCATCCCGTCATCCCCCCCGAATCCTGGGAATTGAGAATCCACGGACACGTCGAAACGCCCGTCACCCTCGATTGGGAACGGTTCATGGCGCTGCCCCAGTTCGAAGACGTCAGCGACTTTCATTGCGTCACCACCTGGAGCCAGTTCGACATGGCGTGGAAGGGAGTTTCCTTCTTCACCCTGGCCGAACTGGTGCAGCCAAAATCGACCGCCACCCACGTGTTCTTCAAATCCCACGACGGCTATTCCACGAACAATCCGCTTGAGGTGTGCCTGGACGACGACGTGCTCCTCGCCCACACCTGGAACGAAAAACCAATCTCCAAAGAACATGGCGGACCCGTCCGGGTGATCATTCCGAAACGGTATGCGTGGAAAGGCGCGAAGTGGGTCCGGGAGATTGTCTTCCTCGACCGCGACTTGCTCGGCTTCTGGGAAGTGCGGGGATATTCGAACACCGCCGATCCTTGGAAAGAGGAGCGATTCGCGTAGTCAGCCAGGTCAGCTTCAGCCGCGTGCCAGCGCCTTCAGGTGTGAAATGCGGAAGATCGCGCCCCGCGGCTTGCGGTCGGTACATTCGATGTCCCAGCCGTGGGCGGCGACGATTTGCTTCACCACGGCCAGACCTAGACCCGTCCCTTCACGATGGGTTGTGAAATAGGGCCTGAAAATATCCTGCTTGCGATCGTCGGGCACACCCGGACCGTCGTCCTGAATCTCCATCGCCGCGTGCCCGTTCGTCCGGCTCACCCGCACTTCGATCTCGCCGCCTTCGCCGATGGCCTGCAAGGCGTTGAGCAAAAGATTGAAGAGGGTCTGCCTCAGCAACGGCTCGTCCGCTTCCACCACGAGATCATCGCAAGCCATGGCCAAGCGGGCCTTTTTTTCCTCGATATCGAAGGCCAAAGCACGCGCCACATCGGCGGTCACAGCCGAAAGCCGCACCGGACCCAGCCGCACTTCGCGAGGCCGCGAATAATTGATGAACTCGTTCAACTGCGCCGTCACGCGGTCCGACTCCTCCACGATGGCGGAGGCGCGTTCGAGGATTTCCGAGGGCGCCGCGCGTTCACGGACGATCAACTGGGCGAGACCTCGAATGATGTTCAGGGGATTGCGCGTCTCATGGGCGAGCCCGGCGGCGGCCACATTGAGTTGTTTGAGCTGTGAATTCATCTCGCCTGCCTTGGCCAGGCGAATCTCCAGATCGGCGGACCGCAACACATTGCCCCACGCCAGTCCGAGTCCGGCGCAAGCCGCGGCCGCCAAGGCCGCAATCATGAATCGCAATCGGAGATCGGCCGCGACCGCCTCCCGCACCGAATCCGTGGGCAGCACGATCACGAAGCTATGCAGCCCCTGCTTGGCAATGAGATTCCGATACTCCTCCTCGGACATCCACGGAGGCCGCCCGCCGCGCCCTCGATTCCGATCCCGGAAAGGCCGCGGGTTGGGTGCGTTCGTGACCGAGGGAGCAGCCACGCGCCCAGGCTCGTCTTCCGTCTGGCTCCGCGAAGCTCTCGCGGTGCCGGAGTCGGGTCCAAATGGAGGCGCGGTGGGAAAGTCGGCAACGACGATGGCCTGCCGTTGCTGATTCGTTTCAGAGCCGGGAGTCACTCCGAGATCCACCAGATTGGCGAGGACGAGATTGTCACCCTGCCAAGTCACGCCGGCCGCCGCGTGCTGCGCGGCCTCGTCAAGATCGGCCCGACCCGCAGTCACCACGCTTTCCCCGTTGGTGTTGAGCAGCGTGATGGAGCGGAGATCGCCTCGCTGCAAAAGATCCCGCAAGGCGGATTCCATGCGCTCCTTGGACACAAGCCCGCCCCAACGCCGTTCGGAGCGGATCACGATGCCCAAGGTGGAGGTGATGTCGCGGCCGCGGCTGATCAGGGACTGGCGCGCCCCCTCTCCGACACGTCGGTGCTCGCCCCATTGCCAGGCGAGCACGACCGCCCACACAGCGGCCAGCATCACATAAACCCAATTTCCGCGCGGAGTCATGGCTGGCCGGACCCGCTATTGCGGCGGTGTTGGCTGTGTCTTGCCGCCGGAGTTCTTGCCGGATTTTTTTGCGGCGTTCTGCTTTGCTTTCTGGGCGGCTTTCGTGGTTTCCTGCCCGGGAATGGGGGATTGGCCGTCGAAAAACCGGTTCACTTCCTCATCTTTGAACGATTCCGGTGTCATCTTCAAATTCGAGCTCTCCACCTGCGACATCTTCGCGAGCTCGGACGGATGTTGAATCACAAAGGGCGTCAGGAAGATCAGCAGTTCCGTGCGAGTGTCCGCCTTCACTTTGCGCTTGAACGCGTAGCCCAGGAGCGGGATGTCGCCGATCAAAGGGACCTTGCGATCCTGGTCGGTCTTCTGTTTCTCAATCAATCCTCCGATGACGACCGTGCTCCCGTGCGGAGTCACGACGACGGTGTCGGCGGATCGCTTGTCGATGACGGGCGAATTGACGGTGTCCGAAATCGGAACCGTGCGGTCGCTCAACGAGGAAATCTCCGGAGTCAGGATCATTTCCACCAGCCCATCGGATGTGATGAAGGGGGTGACGCGGAGGATGATGCCAATGTCCTGGTATTGCACGGTGTTGACCGTCTGTCCTTGATCGGTGATGCGCGAGTTCGTGATGAAGGGCACCTCCTGGCCCACGATGATCGTCGCTTGCTGGTTGTTCCGGGCCAGGATGGACGGGCGTGAGAGAATTTCTGTTTTCCCGGCGACCGACAGGCCGCGCAACACCACTTCCAAATCGTCTTTTAGAACTCCGTAAGTGCCTCCTCCAAAGGCTTGCTGCGCGGCGCCCAATCCGAAGTTGGACAGCGCGTTATTGGTCATGCCGGATCGAGGCTTGTGGGTGATGCTTCCTTCCACGCCGAAATCCAGGTTGTCGCCGTGGGTGACCTGGGCGAACACCACCTTGATGAGCACTTGCGGCTTCGGACGATCGAGACTCTTGATGACGGTCTTGATGCGTTCGTTTGTTTCGTCGTCGGTGACGATGATTAACTGCCGCGTCTCCGGATCCGAGGTGATCATCGCGTCACCCACCATCGTGCTGTTTTGATAATCTCGCGCCCCCCCTAAACCACCTCCCCCGGCCCGTGCTCCCCCGGTGGTGGCTCTCGTGGTCGCGCGTTGTTGAGCAAGAGCGTCGACGGTAAACGTGGCCAGTACCACGGCCAGCAACACCATCCGCATCCCCGATCTGCTATTAGGCTTCATGATCAAAAATCCTTTCGCGAATCATTCTCCTCGGGCCCTCAGCGGAACCCGCCTCCACCGCCGCCCCCACCCCCCCCAAACCCGCCTCCGCCCCCGCCTCCGAATCCCGATCCGAACGCGTTCCCTTGTTGTCGGCTGGTGTTTTGCAGCCGGTTCTGCAACGCGTTATTCTGCTGGCTGTTCAGGCTGGTGTTGCGGGAATTCTGCGACTCAAAGAGGTTTCGCAGAACCGTTTCCACTTCCGTCGAATCGGCGTTGTCGAGCGAGTAAACGAACACTTTTTGTTTCCGGGCCGGATTCATATCCAATTGTTCGATCATCTCAGAAATCTGCGGCATCAACTCCTTGGCCGCGCTCACCACCACCGAGGAGGTGCGTGGGTCCGCCACGGCCAGCACTCGTCCCTGGCGTTTCTTCCGTTCGCTGTCGCCCGACGCGGTGTTGTTGCCGCGACCTCCGCCCCCACCGCCGCCAAACGGAAACCCGCCCCTACCCCCGCCGAAAGTAAATCCGCCCCCTCTCGTATCCTGCGTGGTCGCCGTGTCGGGAAAGAGTTCCGACAAGAGTTCCGCCATTTCGGCCGGGTCGGAGTGCTTCAGAGTGAACACCCTTAACTCCGTGAGGTCTTGAACATCCGTGTCCACCGACCGGATCAATTCCTCGATGGTCTGCATGAACTCCTCGGAAGCGTTCACAATGAGGGCGTTGCTGTGTTCGTCCGCGACCGCGACGACCCGCTTGGCGGACGTTTGCGCCGTGCTGTTGCCACCGCGGCCTCCCCCACCCCCGCCGCCGCCACCAGCACCACCTCCTCCTCCAAAACCAGCCAAACCAGCTAACCCGGCCCGGCCCCCGAAACCTCCAAAGCCGCCAAATCCTCCGGCTCCCCCGCCGCGATTGCCCGTCGTGCTGTTGTCCTGGAACAGATCCCGAATCGTGCTTGCCAGGGCCTTGGCATCGGCATAACGCAACGGAAAGACTCGAATCGTGGAAGCTCCTGCGACCGAAGTATCGAGCGCGGCGATGATCTCGGCGACGCGGCGGATATTGACCTGGGTGTCGGTGATCAGAATCGCGTTGCCGCCTTCGTTGGAAGCCACTGACGCGGTGGCCGGCATCAAAGTTTGCAGGTCGCGCAACAATTGCGGGGCGCTGATGTAGCGCACCGGAAGGATTTGCGTCACCATTTCCTCGTTCTTGGGTATCGAGTCCGGATTGCTGCCCGACTTGACCGGCACATTCTTCTTCTTGGCGTCGTCCTTCGACAAAACAGTCAAAGTGCGCCCCTCGCGCATGACCGCATAGCCGTTCTTGTCGAGCACCTTGGCCAGGAGTTCGATCGCTTCCGTGCGGGTCAGGGGTTGATGGCTCCAGATGTCCACGTTCCCCTTGACCTGCGTATCCAGCACGATGATGAAGCCCGCGGCCTCGCTCAAATAGTTCAACACCATGTCGAGCGGAACGCCTCGAAAATTAAGGCGAAGCTCCGCCTTCTCGGCCTCCTTGGTCTCGGCGGCCCCCGCGCGCTCAGGCTCGAGGGTGTTACCGCGCCTGGGCACTCGCCGGTCGCGTGCTTCATTGCCCTCCGCCGCCCCCTCGCGAACCGCCGAGGGGCGGGCGCCGCGGACAGACGGTTCGGATTCCTGGCTTCGGACAGCCTGCGGCAGTGCCATCAGTCCGCACACAAGCATCAGCATCGTGGTTTTCATGGGTTCAATTCCTTTTGTCGTTTCTCAAGCAACCGTTTCAAAATGTCGTTTTCTCCCCCACTCGACGCGGGGGCCGCGGGAGCGTCGGAGGACACCGGGACCACCTCCGCCTGGGATGGCTTGGACCATGCCCCCTGATCTTCCCGCTTCATCTGTTCACCCACTTTCATCTCAAAACCGGCCCCGTCCTTTTCCAACTTGACCCCCGAAGGCTCGATCGCTTTGACCCTAAATCCAGCGATCGAATCGCCCACCTTCGCGGGCTTGCGATAGGAGGACGCGGCACTCACGAAAAACGCCACGGGACCCTTGTCGTAGCTCATCGTGCCCCCGAGGGAAAACGTCTCAACGACCGGTGTCCGCCGCGCGGGGCCGTTCGTGGAACGTCCGGCACGGGGTCCGCGATTGGCGTTAAAAATATTTTTTCCAAGGAGGATCTTGAAGGCGTCGAGGCCGGCAGAACCATTCGTCGCGGAGGTCGCCTCGGAAGAGACGGCATGGGTGGTGGAAGGCTCGGCACCCGCTCGACGGTCGCGTCCACGGTCTCGGTCCCGATCTCGTGATCTCCGCCCAGATTCGAGATTCGTGGACCCGGCTTCTACGACCTGGAGTGCGCCTGGAGCCTCGGACTCTGCGGCAGCCGCGTTCGATTCCAAACCCCCGAGAAGAATGGACAACAGGGGCAGCAAAAGAATCCGGATCGGGCATCCCCGAATTGGGATCGAAGATCGCCTGGTGGCCGGGAGAGCCCGTTTCGACAAAGGGTGGCAAAACGTCATGTTCAAGGCTTTCGTTCCAGAGGTGCGAGGCGCAGTCCGCTCACCACCAGGGCAAGGGCGATTTGGCTGCCTTCGGGATCACGCGAGGTCAATTCAAGCGATTCGATGCGCAACGCCATGGGAGATCGCTCGACCTCATGGATGAACTTCGTCAACGAGGAAAGCGATCCCGCCGCGTCGATCCGGCATTCCAAGCTCGAGTAATCCTCAGAGGCTCCGCGTTTCCATTGCGGGTGAAGGGAGATGCCCACGGAGGTTTCATCTGACCACTGATAGAGGGACTTCAGCAACTCCTGCTCGGCTTGGGAAACATTCGCTGGAAGCGTGTTCTTCCGCATTTCATTCCAACGGCGATTCGTTTCCTGCTCCCGTTCGATCAGCATCGAGCCATTCGCAATGGACTTCCGAAGTCCATCGATCTCTTCCGTCCGCTTCTTCCAGGTCGCGGCCAGGGGCGAAAGGACCAGCTTGTCGGCCGCAAACAGGGCGACCACGGCGATAGCGCCGACGGCTAGGAACTGTTGTCGTTGAGAGGGAGTCATGGTGTCGAGGCCTCCCCCCACTGGAAGGTAAAGGTGAATTGCATCGGTGCTTTGCCTCCAATTTGACCGACTTGTACCTGGGCCACGTCTTTCATGCCACGGAGTTTTTCAATCGTTTTGAGCAAAGAAGCATGGTCCTTCGCGGTGCCGGCCACCGTCACGCGCTGCGCATTCTGAATGTCGATGCTCTTGGCGGAGACGCTGCCCTCGTCCGGAAACGATTCCGCCAGCCTCTTCATGACCGCCAGATGATCGGGCTGCGCGCTGAACCACGGACGGAATTTGCGGATCACGGTCTGCGTCTCCTCGATGCCACCCACGCGGGACTTCATTGCATTCCATTCGGATTGCAGCGACTGCCATTGCAGATACTGTGCTCCAAAAGCCACGAGCGCGAGAACCAACAAGGCGGCGCCTGCCGCACCCACACCCGCCAGACGCTTGCCGGAATAGCGCGCCGCCCACTTTTGCATCCAAGTCGCCCGCGGAGGCAGAAACTCGAGTTGCCCCTCCATTCCGGCGAGATACTGGCCGGCCAGGGCAAGCTCAGGTGTCATCGGCGGCCTGGACGAGAGTTTCAACCCATGAAGGGATCCGCCCTGGAATTCCTCGTAAGCGACGCGCAGTCCCAAAGACTGAACGGCTGCGGGCAATTCATCCGCGAGTTCGCGGCCCCCCGGAGCCTTTCCCGTCAAGCGAAGTGTGTTCAGCCGAGACCGCAATTCTTCGGGCAATGCGCGGAGGGTGATCCGCAATTCCCGGGCGAGAAGTTCGGCTTGCCACCGCCGCCGGCCACCTTCCTCATCCACCAACCCGTCCAAAACGCGCAGGGCGACAATGCCGCCGGCAGCTCCCACCAGAACCTCCGCACGCTGATCATGCAGCAGGATGGTGATCTGTCCACTGCCGTCGGCGGGGACCACTTCCGGCAAGGCCGTGAGCGAGGGTCGGAATCCCTCGGGCTTGAGCCCCGCCGCCTCCAAGCAGGCCTCCAGTTTCGCGACATACTCTCGTGGAACACCGAACTGGGTGGCAAACTTGGCCCCCGGCCCTGCCGACATCCTTGAGGACGCCACGACCAGTTCTGAAACATCCCTCGCGAAGCTCCGCTCGGCCTCGAGGGCCAGGAACTCCGCCACGTCTCCTTCCTCGATGTCAGGAACCCGAGTGTGCAGAGCCAGCACCCAGGAGGCAGGCAGGTTCACCACGCATCGGCGCTCCTTCACCCCGGCGGCATCGAGCACCTTGCGAATCTCCCGTCCCACCAGCTCAGGCTCGTTCTTCAGCAAATCCATGGCCAGCGGTCCTCCGCCTTGCTCCCGGATCTCCAGCGTGGAGCCCGACCGCCGGATCACGACTGCGCCGAGTCTTCCGTGGTCCAGGTCCAGTCCCAGCAATGGATGGGCCCTTGTTGTCATCGACTTCGTCATCGTCTTGCCTGTCGTTGGTTGTGCAATCGTTCGCGGGTCTCCACGCCTAGCGCCCAACCCAATGAGGTCAAGTCCCGCTGATACATTACCCTGGGCTCGCTGCCACTGTTGTCGAGCACGTAACGAATCCTTCGATATCCCCGGGCGTGACGCCCCACGGCGGCAATATCGACACTGAATTGATGGCTTTCCCCGGTCAAAAAGCGTCCGGCTCGAATCGCGCCCTGTTCATCCAAAACCTCGGTCACCCAGGCCATGGAATTCAATCGATTCGGATTGGCCATGCGAAAGGCCACCAACCCGGGCGCTTTCTCGGGTCCGATGCCTGGCACGCAACTCAACACGGCCTCGCTCGCCGTGTTCACGTTGATCAGCCCGGTGGCTCCATTTCCCGTCGCCACGGTTAAATTGGTTTGAATCTGGGCGAATTCGTCGGCGGTCATGCGACTGCGCACGTAGAATTCGAGCACGCTATTGAAGTTGCCTCCCCCGGCGAGCGCGGCTTGCAGTTCACGCCCGCGATCCTCCCCAAACTTTTCCGTCAACAACCGCGTCAATTCCTGCCGGCCCGTGTTGAGATGGATGCGGCGGCTTCCATCCGGCAGGGTCAGCGGCTCGTTCGAAGACACGGTCACATACTCGAACAACCCGGCGTCGAGCCTTCCGTCGCGATTGTCGTAGGGAGGCGACTGATCCCCATCGTCCTCATTGGGATCCAGGACTCCATTCAAATTAAGGTCCTCTCCAAAAAGAACCTCCAGTTCGGCTCCCGCCACGAGGCGGAGTTCCTCCAGCGATTCAAAGGGGGCATTTTTGCACCGGCGGGGAGGCTGAAACCGCGCATACACTTCGTTTTCAGCCCCGTTTTCCGAGGGCTCCGAATCGGCGTCCCGCCAATCCACGATCGCGCCAGCCAACTGGGGCGTCATGCCCGGCAGTGCTTCCAGCATCGCCGCGGTGGCGGTATTCAGGTTCAGCTTCGACGCTTCATCCACCACCCCAAACACCGGCTCATCCAGGCGCCGAGGACGATCTCCACGCCCGATGAACCAAAACAACGAATCGCCAACCGGAACTTCCTCCGGACGACAATCCCGCGGGTCCGGCAGCAATCCGTTCGTCCCATATTGCACCAAGTAGTGCTGAAGGTAACGCAAACCGCCCTGAATCGCATACTCGGCTTGAAGACCCGCCACGCGCTGATCCGCCGCCTTCAGCTCATGGCTCGTCGATTGGGCGAAATACAACGCGAGACTGACCAACCCGAACGCAACCCAGAGCACTAGAATCAACACCGAACCGCGCTGCGAATACCCGGCGCTTCCCCGCCCTGCCCCCGCCATCGTTTGGAAGGGAGTATGCAAACGCTTCATGATCCCCCTCCCCCCGCGGAGCTGGTGGTATTCGTCGTCGATTGCACCAGGATGGCGGAGACCACCTCGATGGGTTCGGCCACCGGCCGGCCCCGTTCTTCTTCGGGGCGCAGGAAGATTCTGACTTTCACGCCGAGGGGAAGATTGGTGCTCTGCGTCGTGTCCCAAACCTCGGACCATTCGTATCCGTTGTAAAACAGCGCGACCGCATGCTCCACATTCTCAAGCAAGACCGCCGTCTCCAGGTCTTCCGTGGTCACCGGCAGCAGGTTTCTGCTGGTCACCCGCACCAAATCAAAGCCCGGTGCCGGAGGGGTCGGGTTCGCTAAAAAATACGCGACCTTCTGGACCTCGCCGTACGGACTCCACTCGTCGATCGAACCCGTGGTGGTGTAAAGGTCGGGCGTCACGCGGCGGCCCGCGGCGTCCATCAGACTTCCACTCGAGGTCGTGAGGGTTTGGAACGTGCCCGACAACACGCCTCCCGGCAGCATCAACCCGGAAAGGTCTCGCCGGATCAACGCGATCGTCTGTTCGAGGGGCAACGCTCGTTGGGCCGCCTCCGCCGCCTTGTTCCGCAATCGCAGGGTCGCAAAATACACGCCATTGATCGCGACGAGCACGACCGCGAACACGGCCAGGGCCAGCAACAATTCCAGGAGCGTAAAAGCCGCCCGCCCCCGCCCGCTGGCTTGCGGTCGAATCCCCGCTTTCACAGTGTCCCTCCTCGGCTGGAGGTCGTCACCCCCAGGAATGTTTCCGGATCAACCAGCGTCGTCAGCGTGGCGTCATACTCCTGTCCCTGGGCGTCGAAAAACACCTGCAGGGTCACTTCGGTCAAGTTCTCGAACGGCCAGGGCTCGGTTCGCAATCGCCACCGGTACTCACGACCGCCCTCCCGCACCATCCCGCTCTGAGTTGCGGATAAAAGTTCGCGCGTGGCGATCATTTCCTGAAGCAATCGGTCGCCAATGCGGGCGGCCGCCGAGCGCCTCTCCCCCACCTGGCCCGCCAGACCGGCGACGCGAACGGCCTGCACAGCGACCGGAATGACGATCGCCATGAACAGCAACGCGGCCAGCACCTCGGCCAGCGTGAATCCCGCGCTCGCTCGTCTCTCAACGCCGAAGCCGGATCCGCTGCATCTGGTTGGTTTGAATTTCATAACTCAGGCTACTGCGGGTCAGCCCGATTCGCACTTCACTGTTCTCGCCTTCGCGAAACACCACGCTCTCCGGACTCGACATCGCAATGAATCCGTCGGGCGTGAATACCATGGCCGGAAGTAATCCCATCACGGGCCGGGCCGATTCCCGGCTTGACCGGCTTACCGGCGCCTGGAAGCCGCTCCGACCTAACCGCTCGACTTCCATCACAACGTCCTTCCCCAATTCATATTCCACCGCGCTCTCATCCTCGCGCCGCTCGAATCCGCTCTGCCTGGTCAATCCATAGCGCCGCTCTTTTTCGTCCATCCACAGCACCATCGGCACTCCTTCCCCCGTCGCCCGGCTCTGCGCGTAACGTGTGAGGGAAAGAAACCGCCGGGCTTCGGAGTCCGGTCCACGCCCCTTGAAAAACCGGGCCAATTGCGGAGCGGCGAGCGAAGTCACCACGGTCAACAGCGCCATCACCAGGATCAATTCGATCAGGGTGAACGCCGCGCCCGCCCGCCGCTCAACGCGACTTGGAGCTGCTCCAGTTGGTAATGTCATCTTCACTGCCCGCCTTGCCGTCCGGACCGGGCGACATCAAGTCATAAGAAGTGGGATTGTTCCTGCCGGGGCACTCATAGACATACGCGGCGCCCCACGGATCCACGGGAATTTCGTTCTTGAGATAGGGCCCCTTCCAGCTTTGTGCGTCGCGCGGCGCCGTCACCAGCTCCTGCAAGCCGTTTTTCCCCTTGGGATAATAGCCGTTATCAACCTCGAAGGCGTCCAAGGCTGTGCCAAACGTGGCAATCTGCGATTTCGCGGCCGTGACACGCGCTTGTTCTGTGCGTCCCGAAAACTTCGGAACCACAATCGCCGCCAGCACGCCCAAAATGACAAGCACCAGCAGCAGTTCAATGAGGGTGAATCCGGCGCGAGACGCACGGTCCGTCTGAAGACGGGGTTTGGAGGATAGGCGCATAATCGAAAAGTTCACTTCACATGGTCCTGCAGGCTGAAGATCGGGATCACCATGCCGATAAAAATAATCCCGATGAAACCCGCGATGAAAAAAAGCATGAGGGGCTCAGCCAAGGCGACCGCCGACTTCAACTGCCGGTCCAGATCGCCCTCCGTAACCTGGGCCAGCCTCACCAGTTCATGGTCCAGCTTCGCGCTCTCCTCCGCCACCGAAATCATTTCCAGCGTCGAGCCATTGAACAAGACGCGGCATTGGCCCAAACTGCCGGCGAGCGATTTCCCCTCCTTCACACTGTCGATGGACGCCGCGACGGCATCGACCAGTATTTGATTCCCGATCGACCGGCGTGCCACGTTCAACCCCCCGATCAACGGCACCCCGGCGCCAAGCAGCGTGCCCAGCATCCGGCAAAATCGCGCCATCGCAAACTGAGCGACCAGACTCCCGATCACCGGTATTCTCAAGATGGCCCCCTCCCAAACGCGCCGCCCCCGCTCGGAAAGAAACCAGCTGCGAACGAGGTAGCCGACCAAGGCCAGGCCCAAAGCGATGAACAACCCGTAGCCGCGCATGAACTCGCTGACGGACACGATCAACTGCGTCAATAACGGCAGCTTGGCGCCAAAACCCGCAAAGATGGTCTGAAAGCGCGGAATGAAAAAGACGAGCAGAAAGATCAAAACCGCCAGCGCGAGCACGAGCAAAATGGTGGGATACAACAAGGCGGTCATCACCTTGCCGCGCATCTCCTTCTCGCGCGCTTGAAAATCCGCGATCTGCCCCAGCACGACGTCCAAAAATCCACCCGTCTCCCCGGCCTCCACCATCGCCACATAAACCCGCGGGAATACCCCGGGCGCCTTGGCCATCGAGTCGGTCAGCGAGACGCCGTCCACCACGGAATCATGAATCTCTTTCCACTGGGCGCCCGCAGTCGGTGAAGCCGCCTCGCGCTGCAAAATCACCAACGCCCGGCTCAAAGGCACTCCCGCCGCCAGCAAGCTCGAAAGCAACCGGGTGAAATTCTCCAAAACCCTCGCCGTAATCTTCTGGCTTCCCAGGCTGAACGACCCGGGCTTCAAGGCCGGAGCCGGATCTGCAGCCGGGGCCGTCCGCTTCTCGGGTCCCCGCCCGCCCGCCGGCAATGCCCCCGACTTGGCCGCAGCCTTGCCCATGGCGGATCGCTCCGCCAGCTTGAGAGGCCGCAGCCCCATCGCCTCAAGCTGTTTGAAGGCCTCCTGGCGTCCGCCTGCCTCCAGTTCCCCTTCACGGGTGGACCCGTTCTCAGCCAGTCCTTTGTAGGCGAAATACGGCATAACGAGGGCGCCTAAGCGTTCGCTTCGGATTCCGCGACCGCCAGCATGGGGCTTGTGTCCCCCGAGGCGTCCCCAACGGATTGATCTTTCGTAACCCGCAGGACCTCCTCAGGCGTGGTGTGCCCCAGGCCCACCAGCCGCCATCCATCCTCGGCCAGCGTCCGCATGCCCGATCGCACCGCGGCTTCCCGAATCTCGCCGCTCGAGGCGTTCTTCAAAATCAATTGCCTCACCTCGAACCCCGCATCCATCCATTCAAAGATCGCGCGCCGCCCGTGATAACCGGTGTTGCGACATTCGCGACAACCCACCGCCTTGAAAACGGCAGCCTCAGCCGCCAAACCCGCGGAGATTTTGAACGACGCCGTCGTCGGGGAGCAGTCCGCCACCTTGCAATGCGGACACAAAACGCGAACCAGGCGCTGGGCGAGCACCGCCTCCAGCGACGAAGCCACCAGGTAAGGCTCGACCCCCATGTCCACCAACCGGGTCAACGCACCCGGTGCGTCATTCGTGTGCAAGGTCGAAAACACCAAATGACCTGTGAGCGAAGCTTGCACCGCAATCTGAGCCGTTTCCCGATCGCGAATTTCACCGATCAACACCACGTCAGGATCGTGGCGCAAGACCGCCCTCAGCCCGCGCGCAAAAGTAAGACCCGCTTTCTCCGAGACCTGAATCTGATTGATGCCGCGCAGTTGATACTCGATCGGATCCTCGATGGTGATGATCTTCCGGACCGCGTCGTTGATCTCGTTCAGCGCCGTGTAAAGCGTGGAGGTCTTGCCGCTCCCCGTCGGCCCCGTCACGAGCACGATGCCGTGCGGCAATCCCAACACACGGCGAAAACTCCGGAGCGGCCTCGCGTCCAGCCCCAATTCATTCATGCCTCGCAGCGTTGAATTCTGCCTCAACAAACGCATCACCACCGCCTCGCCATGAAGCATCGGAATCACCGACACGCGAATATCCACTTCAGCCTCGTCGATGCGGACCTTGATGCGGCCGTCCTGTGGGAGCCGTTTCTCGGCAATGTTGAGATGACTGAGAATCTTGACGCGTGACACAATGGCCGGCTGGAAGCGCTTGATCTGCGCCGGCACCGGAACCTCCTGCAGCACACCGTCAATGCGATAGCGAATGCGAAGTTCGTGCTCGAAAGGTTCGAGGTGAACGTCGGACGCTCTCAACTCAATCGCGTCTTTCAACACCTGGTTGACGAAACGGATGATGGAGGCGTCCTCGGCAGCGTTGTCGAGATTCGTGCCCTCTTCTTCCCCTTCGCGCACCACCTCGAGTCCGGCGGCCACATCCAGGGTGTCAATGGTGTCCGCCCCGACACCGAGGCGCTTCTTCATTTCGCGCTGCACCGCTTCCCGCGGCGCCAGCACCGGCTCGAGCCGAAGCCCGGTCATCGTCTTGAGCGCGTCCAACCCCTCGGTGGCAAACAGACGGCTTGTGGCAATCTCCACCCACCCATCCACGCGCCTCAGCGGAAGCAGCTCTTCCTTCAGCAACAGCCGGGCCGGGAAAAGGGAGAGGACCTGTTTGTCCGGCTCCACATCTTCCAGCGTCGTGAACTCGAGCTCGTATTCGTCCGCCAGCCAGCGGAGGACGCTTTCCTCGGTCGCCGCCAGGCCCCGGCCAGACCGCACGGAGCTCAGGGCGAAGGCCCGCGCGTCCGGCTCCGTCAACTGCCGTCCGGCGACCAAACGCTCCAGGAGCGCTCGCAACTCCGCACTCTCGATGTCAGGCAGAGGCATGGGAAAGGCGAACGAGGCGGATTAACGGAGCAATCCGTTCATGACCGCCACCGCTTCTTGACGCACATTCAGAACTTTCTTCAGTTCCTCTTGCGCCGCTTCCAGCTTGGCTTCATTGGCCTTCCTTGCCTCGCGCAGTTTGGCGAGCAGGTTCTTGATCTCCTGAGCCGGAGCCTTGGCTTCAAGAGCGGCCCGCAGCGCATCCGACTCGGGATTCCCACCGCCCCATCGCCGGCCACCCCCATCGCCGCCACCATCGCCACTCCGCGCACCGCCCCGCCCCCCAAACATCGCGCCCATGCCACTGTTGCTGATCCGCAATTCCGCAACCTTGGCAATCCGCTCGGAAATCAACTTCCATTCGGCGTCATCCGGAACCTCCATCTGCTCCCGATAACGGTCCATCATGCGCTGGCGCATTTGCTCGGGATCGAAATTGCCACGACCCTGCCCAGGCTGGCGCTGTGGTTGCTGGTCCTGAGCCGAAACCGGCACAGCGCTCAGGCCGATGCCCAAGACCATCATCGCAGCCATGGTGGTGAATTCATGCAAGAGTTTCATAGACTTGATCTTCATTGTGTTTTGATTCGAACGACTACCGGCACAGAACTACTCCTCGTGACGAATACATCACGGGTTTGGTTACACCTCTCGCATTCGCCGTGCCACAAGTCCTCTTTGAATTGGAATCTTTAAAACCACCTTCTCCCCCCACGCCTTCCAATCCTTATCAATCTCTATGCAAAACCCTTGTTGAAAACACGTTGCACATGACCGTCACAGGATTCCGTCGAAGTCCATCGTTTCGTAGATTGAATCGGTGGCGAACCCCAACCGCATCCACCCCAGGTCCATGCGATCCTACCTCCTGCTCCCCGCGCAAGTTATGCTCAACCGACACCCCCGCACTGCGCAACTCTTGCGCACAAGCCAAGTCTCAGACTCCAGGTCGATTTCGAACCAAGCCAACGCTCTTGAACTCCTGAGATCTCTTCCAAGGCTGCCACAAGAAACAATCCCTCACGATGGCTCTCCGTTGATTTCGCCCTTCTAAACCTGAAGCCTGCTTTCTAGATTGGCCGCCGGGCTCCGCCCCCACGATGCCAACTGACCACGGCTCTTCCGCCCGCGACGCCAAACTTGCCAGCGTGCTCATCGCAGCTCGCAACGAATCACGCCACGTCGAGAAATGCCTTCAGTCCCTTCTTGCCCAATCCTATCCCCATATCGAAATCATCGTGATCGATGACGGCTCGACCGATGATACCGCGCAACGCGCCCTTCAATCGGGGGTTCGTGTGCTGTCCCAACTTCACTCGGGCAAGGCCAGGGCCCTCGCCGCCGGCGCCCGCATCGCCGCCGGGAAGGCCCTGCTTTTTCTCGATGCCGACATGATCTTCGACCAGGATTATGTCCGGCATCTCGTCACCCCCATCTTCTCCGCTGAAACGGTCGGCACAGCGCATGCCATCGAACATGTCGCGAATCCGGAAAACCGCTCGAGCCGCTGCTGGCAGCGGCAAGCCGGTCTGCCTCTCACCGAGCGGCTCGTCATCGGCGACGAAGAGTTTCGAAAGGGAAGCCAGGTGTTTCGCGCCGTCGAATCCGCCGCTTTTCACCGGGTGGGCGGCTTTGATGACATCGGCTACTTGGACGATCAGACCCTCGCCCCCAAACTCGGGTGCCGCGCCCTCTGGATTCGTGAAGCCATTTGTTCCCATTACAACGTGGAATCGCTGGCGGAGGTCGCCGCCCTCGGACGCTGGGCTTCCGTCGCCCTGGCGCGGGAAAAAGGGGTTGAGGCGAAGCGGAGGTTCCTTCCCCCTGTCATCGCTTTGCGCGCCCTCCTGAATACGGTGCGCCTCGGCCCGGCCATGGCCGCTTACCGCTGCGCTTGGGAATGGGGCGCCTGGACCGGCCTGCGTCACCCGTCAACCCCATGAACCGCACCACCTCCGCCGTCGTGCTGAGCTATGAGCGGCCAGCCATGCTGCGCGCTTCCCTCGAGTCCTTGCAGGCGCAGTCCCCCCCCCTCGACGAAATGATCGTGGTCAACAATCCAGGCCCGCGCTCGCCCGAAATCGATGACGTGCTCGCCTCCTTCCCCTCCTGCCGCATGATCCGGCCATCTGAAAATCTGGGGTTCACCGGCGGGATGAACCTCGGACTCCGCGCAGCCTCCGGACACTGGGTCTATTTCACGGAGGACGACATGATCACCCGGCCCGGCTGCCTAAGTGCCCTGCGGGAATGCATGGAACGTCATCCGGATACCGGCCTGGCAGCGCCGGTGATGTTCCGGCGCGGCACCCACGAAATCCACTCGGCCGGATGCCGGCTTCATCTGGGGTCCGTTTTCCGACAGGAAGGCTTGGGCCGGGAAACCTGGCAAACGGCCGTCGCGCAAGGAACCGTCGAAATCGATTTCGCCGGGGGATCGGCCCTGTTCGCCGAACGTCAGCGAATCCTGGACTGCGGCGGCTTTCACCCGGACTTCTTCATGTATTACGAGGACGCGGAACTCGCCCTGCGGCTGAAACGCTTCGGATTCAAGGTCCGATTGTCGGGCCACGCGGCGGTGGAGCATTTCGATCCGCCCCCCTCCGCGTTCGACCCCGGACTCGAGTTTCACAAAATGAAGAATCTGGTCGCGCTCTATGCGCTGCATGGACAGCCCCACGTCTGGCCGATTTTCTTTTTGCGCTACGCCCTGATTCAACCGCTTCGGATTTTTCGAGAGCATCCTCGCCGCGCGCGCACGATGTGGCGTGCCTGGGCACGGCAACTCTCCCGCTTGCCGGCCTCCTTCGCGCTGGAGCGCGAATCGTGGCCGCCGCTCCCCCATCGGGCTTCTTGATCATTCCCTCCCCCGCACCCGCCAAACCACCGCGCAACAAATTTTGCGCGCCCTATACCAAGGGAGGGTGCGCCATCCTTCGCTTCCGGGTCTACGCTCACCTCGGATCGAAACGCCATGATAACCCTAGGCTTAGTTCTGACTTTGGACCCGGATCACCCAGAGATTTCCCGGCTCCCGTCGCGCCTGGCGGAGTGGCCGGAATGTTCAACGGGCTCCAGGCAGGATGCTTGGCTTCCCCTCGCGGTTGAAGCCTTGGACGAGGAAGCATGCCGGAATTGGCATGACCGCCTCGCCGCCCTTCCTGGTGTGGCGTTCGTCGATGTCGTTCACGTTCGTTTCAACGATTCCAACTCCGATTCCGGCAACTCATGAATTCCCAGATGAACCGTCGCCAGTTTCATCGTCTGGCAGCCCTCGCCGCCGCCAGCACAGCCGTCCAATGGCGCCTCACTCAAGCCTCCGCCAAGTCCTCGCTTCCCGATGCAAGCGGGATCCAGTGGGACAAAGCCCCGTGCCGATTTTGCGGCACCGGTTGCCATGTCCGCGTCGGGGTCAAGGAAGGGAGAGTCGTCGCCATCGAGGGCGACCCGCTCGCCGACGTCAACCGAGGCCTGCTCTGTGCCAAGGGTTACCACGTGGGGTTGGCCCTCTACGGCAAAGACCGGCTGACCCGACCGCTGTTGCGCAAGTCCGGACGTCTCAAACCTATTTCCTGGGAGGAAGCCATCGAGGTCATCGCCCGGCGCATCCAGGAGGCTCCAGCCCAGTTCGCCATTTACGGCAGCGGACAATGGACCATCCCCGAAGGCTACGCGGCCAATAAATTCATCAAGGGCGGGCTCTCAAACAATCACATCGATCCCAATGCCCGGCTCTGCATGGCCAGCGCCGTGACCGGATTCCTCAGCGTGTACGGGGTCGATGAACCGGCGGGGTGTTACGACGATCTCGACCACTGCGATGTCCTCCTCATGTGGGGCAACAACATGGCGGAGATGCATCCGGTTCTCTTCAGCCGTGTCCTGGATCGTCGCGCTCGCGGCCAAAAGGTCACCCTCATTGACCTGGCCACCCGCCGCACGCGTACCACCGAGCATTGCGATCATTATCTCGAATTCAAACCCCATACGGATCTCGCCATCCTCAATGGCATCGCCCATCTCCTGCTCGAAGAAGGACGTCACGACGCGGCCTTCGTCGAACGCCATTGCCGGTTCCGAAAAGCTCCCCGGGATCCCGCGGCGCCGACCCCGGTGCAACTCCTCGGCGAAGACATGACGTTGGCGGATTACCGTGCGGCCCTCGCACCCTACACCCCCGCCCACGTCGAGAAACTCTCAGGCGTTCCCGCGGAAAAGATCCGGTTCCTGGCGGATCTCTTCGCGCGGCGCGACCTCCGCATCACCAGCACCTGGCGCATGGGATTCAACCAGCATTCCCGCGGCACCGCGGTCAATCGGCTCTGCCACGGTGTTCATCTTCTGAGCGGACACTTCGGACGACCCGGTGATGCTCCCACCTCCCTCACCGGCCAGCCCAGTGCCTGCGGCACCGCTCGCGAAGTCGGCACGCTGTGCCACTTCCTGCCGGGCGGGCGATTGATCCTCAACCCCGATCATCGGCGCGAAACGGAGCAACTCTGGAACCTGCCCGAAGGCCACATCCTCCCTAAGATTGGCCACCACACCGCGCTGCTCTGGGAAAAGTTCTGCACGCCTGCCGACCAGGGTGGAGACATTTCCACCGTCTGGGTTCAAGTCACGAACCCCGGTCAATCCCTCCCCAACCTCGCCAAGCTCTTCGACCCGAAAGCGCGGATCCCCGGGAAGTTCCTCATCGTGTCCGATGTGTATCCCACCGCCACCACGGAACTCGCCGACTTGGTCCTGCCTTCCTCCATGTGGGTGGAAAAAAACGGCCTCTATGGAAACTCCGAGCGCCGCACCCAACAATGGTTCCGCATGGTGCAACCCCCGGGGGAAGCACGGGACGACGCGTGGCAAATCATCGCCGTCGCACGCCGCCTTCACGATCTCGGCTTCCCCGGCATGAAGGACAAATCGGGCCGATTCCTCTTCTCGTTCAAGAATGAACAGGGCGCGGAGGTTCCCGTCTGGGATTGGAAACGCTACTACGACATCAACGTGGACAAAGCGATCTTCGAGGAATACCGCCAGTTTTCCCGCGCCAAACACAAGGATCTCGCGCCCTACGATGAATACGTCAGGTCCCGGGGCATGCGCTGGCCGGTCACCCGCCAGCCCGACGGTTCATGGCGCGAAACCAAATTCCGCTTCTCCGAATTCGACAACCCCTACGTGAAAAAGGGCGCCGGCATCCAGTTTTACCATTCCACCACCAAGGATGACCGTGCTCAAATCTGGTTCGCCCCTTACGAACCCCCACCGGAATCCCCGGACGCCCAATACCCCTTCTGGCTCTGCACCGGTCGCGTGCTCGAACACTGGCACACCGGCAGCATGACCCGGCGGGTGCCGCAACTTCATGCCGCCATGCCCCACGCGTACGTGGAAATGCATCCCGAAGACGCGAAAGATCGAGGGCTCGGCAATGGGGAATCGGTGATCGTGCAGACACGCCGGGGAGAACTGCGACTGCCGCTTTGGATCTCCGGTCGAGGCCATCCCCCACGGGGTTCACTGTTCATCCCGTTCTTTGACGAACGACTGCTGTGCAACCAACTCACCTTGGGTGATCTTGATCCCATTTCCAAGGAACCGGACTACAAAAAGTGCGCCGCCGCCGTCCGTCGCGCTCCCCCCACCACCCCTTCTCTTTGATGACATGGCCGGAAGCCCCGCCCAGCCCAGGGTCCACACGGAAGCCCGCTCGCCTTCCGGCACACCCCTCACGGTCGCGTGCGGGACCTGCCACGCTCCCAAACCCCCTAACGTGGCGCGACAATCCAGCGAAGGATTGGGCTTCCCCCACGAAAACTTGCATTACCGCCACGGTTCACTCAGCTGCCTGAGCATGTCATCATGCGGACGATTACGACTCGCTCCGCCTGGCGGATGGACGCCGCATCCCGTTCGCCGAAACCATGGCGCTTTGCGCACAATGCCACGGACCCCAAAAACGTGACTTCGACCACGGATCCCACGGCGGCATGACTGGCCATTGGGATCTGGAGCGCGGACCGCGCCTGCGCAACCACTGCGTCCATTGCCACGACCCTCACGCGCCGGCCTTTCCTTTGGTCCGTCCAGTGCTCCCCCCCCCGGGATCGAATCTCCGTCCAACCGCCCTCTCCACGCCACTGAACCTCATGACCCCTCCCACCCATCCCAAACCCGATGGCGCTCCATCCGCAGGCTGCTCGTGCGGCGGCGACTCGTCCGGATGCTCCGGCGGTCTTTCCCGTCGTTCGATGCTTAAAGCACTCGGGGCCACTCTCGGGGCCGCCGCTTACGCCAAAGCCCTCGCTCCACGGACCCAACTCACCAAGGACATCTCCATGGATGAGTTCCTCCAGAAGCATTACAAGGAACTGAGCGTCGAGGAAATGGCCCGGGTCCTGCGCCGTCTCACCCGGGAATGCAAAGACCAGTATGGGGCCGACGCGACGATCACGGATCCCAAGGCCGGAGATGGCGTCAAATTCGGCTATGCTCTGAATCTTTCCATCTGCAATGGGTGCCGCAAATGCGCCGAAGCCTGCCACCTCGAAAACAACCACGATCGCCCCTCCAACCAAAGCTACATCCGCGTGTTCGAGATGAGCAAAGGCTCCATGGATTTCGAAAAAGGCTCCGCGCACTACGACCATCCCGTTCCCCAGCCGGATAAATATTACATGCCTGTCCAATGCCAGCAGTGCGAGTTCCCTCCCTGCGTGGACGTCTGCCCCGTGGAAGCCACCTGGAAGGAAAAGGACGGCATCGTGGTCGTGGACTACAACTGGTGCATCGGCTGCCGCTACTGCGAAGCCGCATGCCCCTATCACGCGCGCCGGTTCAACTGGACCAAGCCCCAAATCCCCGCTGCGGAAGTCAATCCCAACCAGGCCTATCTCAGCAATCGCATCCGGCCCCAAGGGGTCATGGAGAAATGTACGTTCTGCTTGCATCGAACCCGGGAAGGCCGCTTGCCAGCCTGCCTCGAAGCCTGTCCGACGGGCGCTCGCGTTTTCGGCAACCTCCTCGACCCAAAATCGGAAATCCGCTGGGTGCTCGAAAACAAACGCGTGTTCGTGCTCAAAGAGGACTTGGGCTTGAAACCTCAGTTTTTCTACTTCTTCGATGAGTAACCCCACCCCTGCCGCCATCGCCACCCCACCCCCCGACGGGATCCTGACCGGGGGCTGGAGACCTTTCGCCCGGTTCGTTCTCAACGCTTTCAGCCAATCCATCGAAGGCGGCTGGTTGTTCTACGCCTGGATGACACTGCTGACCGCCATCTTTCTGGTCGGGGCCAACGCCTGGGCCGTCCAGGTCCGCGATGGCATGGCGGTCACCAGCATGAGCGATCACGTCTCCTGGGGGCTCTACATCGCCAACTTCACCTTTCTCGTCGGACTCGCTGCCGGTGGCGTCATGATGGTCATACCCGCCTACCTCTACCACGACCATGAAATGCACGACATGGTCATCATCGGCGAATTACTGGCCATCGCGGCCATTGTCATGAGCATCATGTTCGTCGTCTGCGATCTCGGACGCCCCGAACGTTTCTGGCATCTCCTGCCCGGCCTCGGACGCTTCAATTTCCCCGTTTCGATGCTGACCTGGGACGTCATCGTCCTCAACGGCTACCTCCTCATCAACATGCACATCTGCGGCTACTTGCTCTATGCCCGCTTTCGCAAACAGCCGCCCGTCAAACGCTGGTACGTCCCCTTCGTCTTCCTCAGCATTCTGTGGGCGATCTCCATCCATACCGTCACCGCTTTTCTCTACTGCGGACTGGGAGGACGGCCTTTCTGGCACACGGCGCTCCTCGCCCGCGCTTCCTCGCCAGCGCTTTCGTGAGCGGCCCCGCCTTTATCGTCGTGGCGATTCAGATCCTGCGGCATTTTACCGGGCAATCCTTCGGCGATGGCCCGATTCGGACGCTGGTCGGCATCATGCGCGTCACCATCCTCATCAATCTGCTCATGGTCGCTTCCGAAGTCTTCGTCGAGTTCTACACCGGCGGCAGCCACTCGGGAGCGGCCAAATACTTGTACTTCGGACTTCACGGCCATCAGGAATTAGTCGCCTGGATTTGGGTTTCCATCGGGTTTACTCTCGCCGCCACCGTACTGCTCCTGCGCCCCAATGTGACCCGGCATCCGCGACTCTTGAACCTGGCCTGCTTTCTAGCCTTCGCCGGAATCTGGATCGAGAAAGGCATGGGCATGATTGTTCCCGCATTCATTCCAAGCACCCTCCACGAAATCGTGGAATACCGGCCGAGCCTGATCGAGTGGAAGGTCACGGCCGGAATCTGGGCTTTCGGCCTGATGCTCTACACCCTCCTGCTCAAAATCGCTATCAACGTGTATGCCGGGCGGCTGCGAAGCACTCTCCCTACAGACGGAACTCCTCCCAGCACCTCACCAGACTCCGGGCCTGGGTTGCCATCCACGAGTCCGGCGGCTTAAAAGCATGGCGTTCCCGGTTTGCACGAAACACGGCGCAACCTCGCCCCGCAAGGCTCACCCCATCAGAGACCGCGGACGCTGGCTGGCAGCCGAACCGTTCCGTCTGTTCTTTGCCAGCGGCATGCTCTGGAGCATCGCCGCCGTGGCTCTGTGGCCACTCTTTTACAGCGGCCTCCTCCTCCAATACCCCGGGTTCGTCCATAGCCGGCTCATGATCCAGACCTTCGCGGGGGCCTTCGTCGTCGGATTCCTTGGCACCGCCGGTCCTCGCATGGCCGAAGCTCCCAAACTCACGGTGATCGAACTCGCCGTCCTCTTCTCCCTTCACTCCGCCAACGGTATCTTTCACCTGCTCCACTTTCCCCGCGTCGCGGATACCTGCTTCCTGACCCTGCTCGGGGCTCTGCTCTGCAGTCTCGTCTCTCGCATCGTTTTCTTCCGCAAAGACGCGCCACCCCCGCAGATGATCCTGGCCCTCGCCGGTATCCTCTCGGCCCTCGCCGGCACCGCCCTCGGAATGCAGGAAAGCGGGATGGACGATCCGGACCGCAAACGCCTCGCCCAATTGCTCCTCCATCAAGGCTTCCTCTTGCCACCGGTGCTGGGAGTGGGAGCGTTCATCTTTCCACGGATCATGGGAAAGAATTTTGGAGGAGCCGCCCATGCCTCCGAAGCGAAAGCGCGGGGGATTCGTGCGTTGTTGGCGGCCACCCTGCTTTTCAGCTCCTTCTTCCTCGAGACCTCCGGATGGCCCCGCGCGGGAGGCTGGATGCGGACCCTGGTCACGGCCTACTACTTGGCGGCCGAAGTGCAATGGCAGATGCGTCCGGGTGAACCTATTCCGGGCACCCTGGCCCGAGGACTGGTCCTGGCGCTTCCCACCGCGGTGGCCGGACTCGCCTTGTCGGCGTGCTTCCCAGTCTGGCGCGTGCCTCTCGAACATCTCCTCTACATCGGAGGGTTCGGCCTGCTCATGATGATTGTGGCCAGCCGGGTGCTTTTCGGCCACAGCGGCGAAATCGATGACTTCTCGAAAGTTTCGAAATCTGCGCGAGGCTTGCTCCTCCTGACCCTTCTCGCAGCCGCGACGCGCGCCAGCGCTGATTTCTGGCCACGCATTCAAATCTCCCACCATAACTACGCTTCCCTGGCCTGGGGATTAGCCGCGCTCCTCTGGCTCTACTGGCACCGCCGCCGATTCGTCAAACGAGAGCCCGCCTCGTCACACGAACAGACTCTCGCCACCGATTCATAACCCCTCCTGGCAAGAGGCCGCCGAACTCGGGGATCGATCCGTCAGGCCCTCTGGGAATAGGGCAATTTCCAGGGTTTTCGATAACGCACGCCGACCAACTTGTCGGCCTGCGCATCGTTCGTGACGCGCTCGCGGGCGGCATCCCACTCGATTTTTGAACCAGACCTGAACGCGATGTTGCCGAGATGTGCGATGGTGGAAACGTGATGAGCCAGTTCCGCGTGCAGCACCGGCTGTTTCCTGGATTTCACACAGTCGAGAAAATTGCGGATGTGTGCGGGATGGCCGTTGCTGCCACTGCCCGGATGCTTGGCCGGTTCCAAATTGCCTTTGCCACGTCGTTCGATTTGCACCTGCCAGCCTTCTTCGTTCATGGTGACAGTGCCTTCACTGCCGCTCCAGGCAATGCCCCACGACCGGCCGTTCATTCCAAGACCCACCCCGCTCTTATGCTCCCATTGCAGGAGAAAGTCCTGAAATTCGTAGAGTGCAATTTGCGTGTCCGGCGTCTCCCGCATGTCGGTTTGCACAAAAGTGCCCCCGCTCGCACAGACGGTCCTGGGTGACACGACCGGCAACCCCATCATGGCCATGTTCAGCAAATGCACTCCCCAATCCGTCATGAGTCCGCCAGCGTAATCCCAGAACCAGCGGAAGTTATAATGAAACCGGTTGAGGTTGAACGGCCGCTTCGGCGCCGGCCCAAGCCAAAGGTCGTAATCAACTCCCGGCGGCGGTTCGCTGTTCGCAGGACGTCCGATGTCCGGCTGCCAGTCCAGCCACGCCCACGCGCGGGCCAGGCTCACCTTGCCAATCCGGCCCGACTGCACAAAGTCAGTGGCCTCGATCATGTGCCGGCAGCTTTTCCACTGGGACCCCATCTGCACCACTCGCTGATGCTTTTGAGCTGCGGTAACGATGGCCCGGCCTTCGTCAATCGTCGAAGCCAGCGGCTTCTCAACATACACATCCTTCCCGGCCTGACACGCGAGGACCGTGGGCAGGGCGTGCCAGTGATCCGGTGTCGCGACCAGCACGATGTCCACATCCTTGCGCTCCAGAACCCGGCGAAAATCACGCACGGTTTCAGGCTTGGCCCGTCCGCGCTTTTCGCAGATGGCCGCACCCTTCGCCTGCCGGGTATCGTCGACGTCCGCAATCATGACGCAATCGACCTCGGGATTGGCGAGAAACATGTCGAGATCCCCGCCCCCCATGCCACCGCAGCCGATGACCCCCAGACGGATCCTCGAATTGGCCCCCACCGCTGCCGCATGTCCGGTTCTCACCCAAGGCCCTGTCGCGGCCAGACCCAGCCCTGCCGTGACAAGCCCGGCGGCAGTCAAACCGTTCGTACGGACAAACTCACGGCGGGAGATCTTTCCAAACGACGATGAAAGACGTGGTGTGGGAGTGTTCTTCATGTTTCACCGCCATGCTGCACTCCGGGGTGCGGACCGTAAAGCGGGAAGAGCTTCCACAGAAGCGAATCCGTGTATCCACAGGTTTTCGGTGACCGGGTCGTCGTGGTAACGCAGACAGCCCTGTCTGCTGTGGCGCAAGCTGCCCAGCCTGCGGGGCGACGAAGGGAACCCGGCGCGTGGATTTCCTCCGCGTTCAAAGATTCGGCGAGTTTTTTACTCGCCGCAGCCGAAGGCCGAGGGGTAAACTGCCCATGCTCCTGAACCGGACGAATCCCTCTTCTATGGACATTTCTTTTCAATGCCCGGAATGCGGTCAGTTGTTGGAAGCGGATCCCGCAAATTCCGGCTCGCAGATTAGTTGCCCGGCCTGCAACAAACCTATCTTGGTGCCATTTTCCGAAGCCGCGCCCACCGCGGCCGCCCCTCCTCCTCCGCAACCCACTCCTCCGGCACCCGAGACTTCGACGTCAGAGCGCCATTTTTCCGTCCCGGTGAGAGAAACGCCCGCGCCCAGTTTGATCGAGAAACCCAAGAAGCCGCTCGACGCGGCCGCCAAAGAAATGGACAAGAGCATCAGGGTTCGGTGTATCCGCAGGCAGGAATGCATCGAAGTGGGTCATGACCGGTTCGAGGAAATCGTCACCGCGTTCCTTCAAAAAGTGGGGGAGGCGAACGTCATCAACTTGTGCACCGTGAATTATTCCTATGTGGACATGGGCTCTCGCCAAATCCTGAACGATTTCGGAATTCTCATCACGTACCGGGGTTAAACCTGAATTTCGATGAGGTCATGAGGCACTGCGACTCGACGGGATCCGCGTCGACAAGTATTCAAAGTTTCAGGCGGCGCAAACCCCGCGCTTCAGTTGGAATCCTCCGAGCCACCGTGACCCTCAACCGATCGAAAAGACGCGTGAGCTTCAATGAATCTTGAGCCGGTAGAACCTGGATACACCGGATAATTCTCGATCCAGGAATTCGCCTCGTTCTTGGTCAACGTCGAATTCCACGAAAGGTCGCCCAATACCCTCTGATCTTTCGACGGTGTATTTTCTCCCGGGTTCAATAGTCCATCTGAGGTGAAGACCGTCGGAAATTCGAGTCCATTGGATTGGAGTCGGGCGAACGAGTCCCAAAGCTGGCAGCCCGTAGGATCTCAGGTCATATTGGAAACCGGGAGAAAAGGCGCGGGACGAAACCGCCGCATGGTTGGTGAATGCGCCGGACGGAGAAGGGAATCGGGTCCACGATCCATTGGAGGGCACGGAATCGTAAACCACTCGGGAGACCAATCGGCCTTCGGGATTGCGCAACTCGATGGAATCTCCTCCGCCATTGTTCAAACCCAGGCCGGCGGAACCTTCGCTGGCAGGGACCGCGGGTATTTCAGCCGCTAAGCCTGCTCGGCCGAGGGGTCCCCCATAGACCACGACGGCATTGGACGATCCCACCACGTAGGGTTCGACGAATCGGTGCCGCAACCGGGCGCTGTCTGACAGGCTCCACCCGGCCAAGTCCAGACTCACTTCCGTGAGATTGACGATTTCCACAAATTCATCGAGGGAGGGATCCAGCGTGAGCGGAACGGAGCGACGCAAGGGATTGAACAAGGGCGATGCGGCATTCGTGGATGGATTGGCGAGAAACTCGCCGATGACGACGCGTTGTTCCAAAACCGTGGGAACATAGACGGTGAAAGCCAGACCATTCGTGGCTTCGTCATGTTGAGCTCTCAAGCGGAATGTCCAAAAGCGTCCAGCATCCGCGGAGGTCGGAGTGTAGAGGAAGGTCGCGGCGGATTCGCCTTTCCCGGGAGGATGAACCGACCATTGCGCGGTCGCCGGCAGAACGGCGGACAGGGGAATGAGGTTCACGAGCTTCGACGCATCGGCACGCGCTACGACAGTCAGATGAAGTTGTTCTCCCGGCAGAAGCGCATGCTCCAGGAATCGATTCGTGGCGGCATCGCCGGGTCGAAGCAGCCGGAGTCGATTGGTCAAACTCAACTCGGGAGGCGGGGAAATGGAGCGGATGTCTTCCCACCGATCGACCAGGATCTGGTAGCCGTTCGTGCGCGGATTGACCGTGTCGAACTGGCTGAGCATTCCCGTGATATTCACCGTGCCAGGAGGTTTCGGGCGTTTCAAGGGTTCGGGCAATCGGGAATCCAACCGAACGGTAAACCCGCTTCCTGCGCGATTCGTCACCCGAATGCTGCTTCCGGCCACCAGCTCTTCAGCGTTGGAGGCGAAGCCGACGGCGAGAGCGGCGATGCGCGAACCCTCGCGAGCCTCCAGCCTCGAGACATCGTTGATCTCTGAGAAATCGAATTCCATGGGAATCGGCACCGATTGATTCCGCTCCAAAACTTCAACGTGATGCTTCTTTTGAGTCACTTCAGGTGACAACTGGAGCAAACCATTGAAGTGTCCGAGGGGCGCGATGACGCGGACCCTGTCTCCGTGTTGCGGGACGAAGACTTTGGCGCCGCCTTTCCAAAACACGGCAATGCCCGCCGTGGGATCTTGCAGGAAGAAACTCGCGTCGGCTATACCGGCCACGTTGATCGTGCTCGTCACGATGCCCTCGGCGGAAAAGACATTCTCGGAAGCTTCGGGGAGAAAAAGCGGGGGAAGAACGCGCCGACGGAGCCCGGCGATGGCCTCGGGCGCAAACACGCCGCGGGGAATGATTTCGAGTTTCGCCGCTTCGCTGGTCAAAGTCGCCGTCGCGTTGCTGAGCACCACTTGATAGAGACCGGCGTCCGAGACCGCCGCCCGGGGGATGGACAAAGCGGAATGGGTCTGCCCAGGCAGAACGATTCCATCGCGCTTCCATTGATAATGCGTCGCGCGCAACGCGACCACTTTGAACTCAGCGGATTCGCCCTCCTCGATCGTCAAAGCGCGAGGTTGGGTCAGCAGCTCAGGCAGGGACGGTTCCCGCGTCCAATCCCCGAGGGCTTCCGCAAATGTCGTCGCCACCACCAGGCGGTCCACGGCGATTCGACCAATGCCGCTGTTTTGCCGAAAGGCAAAACGTTCCACATCGATCCCGGAGGCGGTGTCGGAAGAAACAACCGACGCGTCACTCTCATGCTTCGGATCCACCCAAAGAGTGGCTCTTCCTTTGTCGGTCTCGAATTTTATCAGCACCACGTGATGGGCCCCCATGACGAACTCTCGGGCATGAACACCGGTGGGTGCCGTGCCGCTCCAAGAAACACCGAGCCGCACCGATCCCGCCGACGCCCCCTGTGTCACCGTCCAGAGTCGCCCCCGAAATCCACCCGCGTCATCCTTGAAATGAGCAAAGTACCCGCCCCCCGCGGCGGTGGGTATGGACTGAAACCTCAACTGGAACTTGACGAAAAAGACCTTGAAAGGATGGTCCTCCAAAAAGGGGGCACCCGAAAGCCACGCTCCGGCATCCTCGGTTCGGGATTGAGTCAGTTGCAATTCTCCCGAAACCACGTCGAGTTCGTTGGACTTCCCGCTATGCGAGGACCAGCGGGCGTGGGACGAGGGAACCAGCGGCCCGTCCGGATAGGTGAAATGATCAACCAGCAGCACGGCTGCGGAACTCTCCAACCAGCCAATTCCTGCCACGAGCACAAGCCAGATGAGAACTTTGGATCGATATTGAATTCGGCGCACAAGACCTCCTTGGATGATTCAAGGAGTGGCCCAAGACGCCAACGCTCGACGCTATGACCTCCTCTTTCCGAGCCAGGACGTCATTCAGAATGACGCCAAATCCGGATTGACCTGGGAGTGCAGTGAATCGCAGATCCAAACTCGCGACACTCCATGTCACAGTATAGAACCGTGGGGCTTTTCGAACTCCTTGTGCGCAGAATCCTATTCGTAGCGCCGCAGAAATCAACCTAAATGGAGCAGTTGAGCGTGTCGAAGGTGCGCCAAGGCTTGAGCGAGAAAGCCACGATGCACGACGAGTCGGATCCGATGAGGTGATACGTCGAGTTGGGCAGAGCGGCTTTATCGCCAAGACCTTGCGCAGATTCGGCAAGGGCAACTGCTCCGTTTAGGTTCAAGTCGCGTTTGCGACCCAGAACGGAAATCGGTGCCTCCAGAGGTTGTCGGTGACCAAGATGTCGTGGTAAGGCAGACAGCCCAGCCTGCGGGGTGACGAAGAGTACCAGGCGCGTGGAGAGCATGGAACGGCCTCGTTCTTAACCCGCTGGGCCGACGGGCCGTCGGCGATACGGCAGGCTGGGCAGCCTGCGCCAAACCCTCGAGCACCTCTCAACGATGCTGCCCCTCCCGCCGCGCGATTCGCCCGGGAAGGATGCGAGCCCTCTCCCGTGCGTCGACGGTTCGCACGACCGTTCCTTCGCCCCCTTCCTAAACCACAAAACCTCATGACCATCGGAGGACTTGCAGCCGGCGGGCAACCTCTTCGGCATTGGCGCGGCTGTTGAAGGAAGAAATCCTGATGAATCCCTCGCCTTTGGAGCCGAATCCACTGCCTGGGGTGATCACGACATGGGCTTCATTCAGAATCTTGTCGAACGCTTGCCAGGACGTGAGCCCGGCGGGCACCTGCACCCAAATGTAAGGGGCATTCACGCCGCCAAAGACGGAGAGCCCCGCTTGGCGAGCCCCGGCCACGAGAATTCTGGCATTGCCCAGATAATGCTCGATCAGCGAGCGAACTTGGGCCTGACCTTCGGCCGAATACACGGCCTCGGCGGCGCGTTGAACGATGTAACTGACCCCGTTGAACTTGGTGCTCATCCGCCGGTTCCACAGGGGGTGAAGCGGCTTGCGCTCGCCAGTGCTCGTTTCCGCAATCAACGATTTCGGGACCACCGTGAAGGCGCAACGCACGCCGGTAAATCCACCATTCTTCGAAAAGCTGCGGAATTCGATCGCGCACTCTCTCGCTCCGGGAATTTCGTAAATGGAGTGCGGAATGGCCGGATCAACAATGTAAGATTCGTAAGCCGCGTCGTAGAGGATAATCGCCCGGTGCTGAAGAGCGTATTTCACCCAAGCCTCCAATTGAGCCCGGGTCGCCACGGCTCCCGTGGGGTTGTTCGGGGAACACAGATAAATCACATCCACCGGATCCCGGGGGGGCTCGGGCACGAACCCGTTGGCCTCGGTGCAAGCCAAGTACGTCAACCCGGGATAAGCCCCGGAAGCATCAGGCTCCCCGGTATGGCCCGCCATCACGTTGGTGTCCACGTACACCGGATAAACAGGATCGCTGATGGCGATGCGATTGCGGCTCCCAAGCACGTCCAGGATGTTCCCGCAGTCACATTTCGATCCGTCGGAAACGAAGATTTCGTCATCCGCAACGTCGAGTCCCTTCTTGCGAAAGTCGTTCTCGGCAATCGCGGCCCGGAGGAAATCGTAGCCCTGTTCGGGTCCATAACCTCGAAAAGTGCCGCGCTGACCCATTTCGTCCACGGCTCGGTGCAAAGCCGCGATGACCGCGGGAGGCAGGGGTTCCGTGACATCGCCAATGCCGCAGCGGATGAGCCTCTGGGCGGCCGCGGGGTCGGAGTCGCAGAAAGCTTTCACGCGCCGGGCGATCTCGGGGAAAAGGTATCCGGCTTTGAGTTTGAAGTAATGTTCGTTGAGCAAGGCCATAAATCATGCCGCGTGCCGCCGCAGAACGGTTGCGGTGTGCCGCGCAGGCGCGGAACGTAAAGGATTCAACGCCCCAGTTCAACTGTCCCGAAACCATGCTGTGGGAAATGCCGGGCAGCCTACGCCACACGACAGACCACTTCGCGATGCACGGCGAGCGGAAGGGGTGGGTGGAATTTGTCTGGTTGACCAGTCCAAACGTCGAGTTACTTGCCCGTAACCGTTCAAGCTCCAAACCGTCTTAATGAGTGTAACGGTATCGACGACATGCATTCACTTCTTTCCCGCCTGTTCTCCCGGCTCCTTCCAGCCTTCACCCCCATCTCTTTCTCGATGTTCGCCGTCGCCGCGTCGCCCGACTTCACTCGCGCGAAACCCGCGGACGTGCTCGACACCTCAAAGGTCTGGGAAATCCATCTTCGATTCCGCGCCGATCAATTCGCGGCCATGGAACCGAAAGGAGGCGGTTTTCCGATGGGCGGAGGCGGCGGGGGACGGGGAGGACGCGGCGGATTCGGGCCGGGAACGTTTCTCGCGCCGGCCTGGATGACGCAGGGAGACACGTCGAAAGATTCCAAACTCTCAAAGGAGGAGTTTCGAGCCATGAGCGAGCGGTGGTTTGCCGCGTGGGACAAGGACAAGGCTGGCAAACTGAACTCGAGCCAGATGCGTGAGGGATTAAATGTCGCGATGGCGCCTCCCGCCGACGGAGCGCGCGGCGGACCTCCTGCCATGAATTTTCTCGGACGTGAGGGAGGGCGCAACGGGCTCTCCGCCATGACCGGCGTGGAATTCGACTATGTCCAGGCGGACCTCGAGTTCGGGGGGCAACTCTTCACCAATGTCGCAGTGCGCTACAAAGGCAACGGCACCTTCATGGAGTCTCGTGCCACTCTCAAACGATCGCTGAAAATCCAATTGGATGAACACGTGAAGGGACGAAAACTGGCGGGAATGGACACGCTGAATCTGCATAATTGCGTCACCGACCCCAGCTACATGAACGAGGTCCTCTCGCACCGGTTGTTTTTGGACGCCGGCACGCCGGCGGCGCGCGCGGGATATGCAAAAGTTTATGCCACCGTGGAAGGGAAATATGACCGGAAACTGTGGGGGGTCTACTCGATCGTGGAAAATCCTGACAACGATTTCGCGCGAGTGCATTTCGGCACTAAAAAGGGAGCCCTCTTCAAACCCGTCGGAAGGCGACTCTTCGAGGACATGGGAGACGATTGGGCCAAGTACCATCAAACCTACGATCCCAAAACCAAACTCACGACCGCCCAACAGAGGCGCGTCATCGAGTTTGCCAAACTCGTCTCTCATGCCAGCGACACCGAATTCGAATCCAAGCTGGCAGGTTTCTTGGATTTGGATGCCTTCGCACGGTTCATGGCGGTGACCACGTGGCTCTCGACCTTGGACAGCATTTTGGGCATGGGCCAAAACTTCTTGGTGTATTTGCACCCCGAAACCTCCAAGTTTCATTTCATTCCCTGGGATCTCGACCATTCGTTCGGACAGTTCCACCTCATGAGCTCCCAGGAGAAGCGTGAGCAACTGTCGATTCACGAACCCTGGCACAGCGAGATCCGCTTTCTCCAGCGGGTGTTCAAAACCCAGGCGTTCAAGAAGATCTATCTTGCCCGGATGGAGGAATTCTCCAAGACCGTGTTCGAACCCCAGCGTTTCCACCGGCAGGTGGACGAAATTGCGAGCGCCATTCGCGGGGCGGTTCAAGAGGAATCGAATGTTAAACTCGATCGATTCGACAAGTCCGTGGCCGGAGAGAGCGTCACGCCCAATCCGATGGGGTTTGGAACGCCCATGGCACCGCGCAAACCAATCAAGCCTTTCGTCGTCGCGAGAAACGCTTCTGTGAAAGATCAACTCGCTGGAAAATCCGAGGGCAAGAAGGTGGCCTTTAGAGGCTTCGGGGGGGGTGGAGGCGGAGGAAGAGGAGGGCGAGGAGGAGGATTCGGACCCGGCAATTTCGTGGCTGGGCCCTTGTTCAACCTGCTGGACGCAGACAAGGACAACTCGGTAACCGAGGCGGAGTTTAAGGAGGGTTTTGCGAAGTTGTTTCTGAAGTGGGACAAATCGAATGCGGGTTCCCTCGACGAAGAAGGCCTCAAGGATGGGATGAATGCCGATCTTGGGCCGGGTGCCGACGGAATACCTGGTCCCGCAGGCTCCGGGCGACGAGGCGGTCCGCCTCCGGGTGATGTTCCGGTTCCGACCCAACCGTGAGCACGCGCCTTGGGCTCCTGCAAACGTCCGTGGTCACCATTCCCTCATTCCCTTCCTCCTTCGAACGGCAGTTGAAAAGGGTGAAGATTTGCAAAGGCCTGCGGAAAGTTACGGTGGATCCGCAGGGTGATCCATCGAAACTCGAGAAAGACCTTTGACGCCGAGATCTTGCGGTAGATCGATGCGGATCAGTTGCCGTCTCCAGGATTAAGGGCAATTGCCGTTTTAAGGTTCAACTTAGTTCCTTCAGGGCTTGCAGGGCATACCAGCGCACGGCTGAAGAAACAGGCGGGGTGAGGTGATCCAAATCCTCCGCCGCGCACCACCGCAAATCGTGGTGCTCTGCTTCCGCTCGTCTCAAGTTGCCGGAGACGGGACGTGCCCAGTAGATCATCCCAACGTGCTCGTGCGTTTCCGAGATACGATGGATGTCCAGAAACCGAGGCGCGATGAGCGCACGCGTGCCAGGGCTGGTCGTCGGCGGGCGTTCACCGACCAACTCGATCTCGAGTCCGCTTTCCTCTCTCCCTTCGCGCAAAGCGGCCTGCTCAGGGTCCTCATCAAGTTCAACATGACCGCCGAGCGGGAGCCAGCGATCAAGTCGACGGTGATGCACAAGCAGCACGCGGCCCCGGTCGACAATGAAAAGGGCCACGGTGAAATCGATCTTGTCGTGCAGATGCGGCATGACAATCAGTAATCGTAGAGGCCTTCGTCGTGTGAGTATCCTCCGACTCCGGAACCACCCTCCCCTCCGGGGCCTCCCATGAAATCTCCAAGCACATCCCCCATGTCCTCCTCAATCTTTTCCGGATCCTCCCCGGCCTCAAGCCGTTTGATGGCGGTGTCGAGTTCCTTGGGCGCGGACCCGGGAGGCAAGAGCTCCTTCATCTTGCGCATCATGTGAGCCATGTGTTTGGGATTGTTCTCATCCAAATGTTCCATATCGCGCTCCATTTCGCCCATGACCCGCTGAACGCGTGGATCATCGAAATCCGGCATCGGCCCTTCTTGGGACGCTTCCTCTTCATCCGCATTCATGTTGGCGCCGGGAGTTTCGGAAACTCCTTTGAGATGCGCAAACCGGCTGATTTGCTTGTCCATGCGTGTGCTTCCGCACTTGGGGCATGAAGGTGTGCGATCCGGATTGATGCGTTTCGAGAGGAAACTAAAGATCTTCCTGCAGCGGGGGCAGGCAAATTCATAGATTGGCATGGTGACAACGCAAATCTGAACGGGGTTTTTTAGAGCGCAACCGTGTGTCGCGTCGGACTGATGCGCCACGAATAACGGGTTCGGCAGAAAACTCAAGCCGGAGCTTTCCCTCGAGTTGAGGGAGGTCTTGGAGACTGACCGAATGGCGGAGCCTTCGAGCACGCTGCTCGCTCGCTGCTCGTGTTTCTGAACACTCCCATTTCAGTTCACCCGTCCTTTTCCCGTTTCGGCACGCGTATTACCATTAACCT
>Ga0194132_10000631_pt1 | contig 71740 bp, 61 predicted proteins | sample TA2KigOf80mmetaG_FD_148612 | JGI IMG/M metagenome (GOLD analysis project Ga0194132, IMG submission 148612) | Freshwater microbial communities from Lake Tanganyika, Tanzania - TA2015054 Kigoma Offshore 80m | ecosystem: Environmental > Aquatic > Freshwater > Lake | place: Tanzania: Lake...
GCGCATGTCCGCGGCCCCGGCCGGCGCCGCACCGCCGGCCGCGCCACCCCGAACCGGCGTGCCTGTTGCGCCCCCGCCGCCGGGCCGCCGATCGGACGTGTTCGATCCCGCGCAGAACCCCAATGCACCGGGAGCGCCGCGCACGCTCGGCGGACTCCCTGGCGATCCGCCGCAGGTCGTGACCGCCGATCCGCCGGTCGGCGCACCGGGCGGCCGCGGTGCGGGTCAGCCGCTCGATCTATCGACGCTGGCCACAGGGCAGCCGCAGCAGGCACCGGGCGCACAGTCTCAACAGACTGCGGCTGCGGGCACGTTGCCGCCGCCGCCGTCGCGCAATCTCAGCGCCACCGGCGCGGTGCCGGCGGTCGCGCCGCCTTCCGACACGCCGAAAGATCATTACGACCTCGCTTACGGCTATGTGCTGCGCAAGGACTACGCGCTGGCGGAGCAGTCGTTCGAAGGCTTCCTCGCCAAGTTCCCGAGCGACCGCCGCGCTGGCGACGCGCGCTACTGGCTCGGCGAGAGCCTGTTCCAGCGCCAGCGCTACGACCAGGCGGCCTCGACCTTCCTCGATCTCTCCACCAAGCACGGCAGCCATCCCAGAGCGCCCGACGCACTGTTGCGGCTTGGCCAGTCGCTGGCCGCGCTCAAGCAGACCGAGATGGCCTGCGCAACCTTCGCCGAGATCGCCCGCAAGTATCCGCGCGCGTCCAACAGCGTGAAGCAGGGCGTGGAGCGGGAACAGAAGCGTGTCCGCTGTTGAGGAAACGCCGGTTTCCGCTGCCGAAGCGCAGGCGCTGTTTGGTGCTCTTTCTGAATTTCCGGCCCTGATCCTAGCCGTCTCCGGCGGCCCCGATTCCACGGCGCTGCTGTGGCTCGCAGCACGCTGGTGCAAGTCGCTCAAGACGCCGCCGAAGCTTGTTGCCGTCACCGTCGATCACGGGCTGCGGCCGGAATCGAAGGCGGAAGCGCTGGCGGTCAAGCGGCTGGCGCGCAAGCTCGGCGTCGAGCACCGGACGCTGCGCTGGGCCGGCCGCAAGCCAAAATCCGGCGTTCAAGAGGCGGCGCGGCAGGCGCGCTACCGGTTGCTGGCCAGTGCCGCCCAAAAGGCCGGTGCAGGTTGTGTCGTCACGGCCCACACCATGGACGACCAGGCCGAAACGGTGCTGTTCCGAATGGCGCGCGGCAGCGGCCTGTCGGGTCTGTCCGGTATGAGCCATGCCGCGCCGCTGCCGGTCGCCGAGGGCAGGGGACTGCTGCTGGTTCGGCCGCTGCTCGGCGTCGCAAAGGCGCGCCTGACGGCGACACTGAAGGCCGCCAAGGTGTCTTACGCGGACGATCCGTCGAACCGCGATCCGCGTTTTACGCGGCCGAGACTGCGCGAGTTGATGCCCGCATTGGCACGCGAAGGGTTGACCGCCGAACGCCTCGCCAGGCTGGCGCGGCGGGTGGAGCGCATGGATTTGGCCTTGGCTGTGGTGATCGACGCCGCAGGCGAGCAAGTCGCGCCTGGCGGATGGCGGAAGGGCGGGCCGGTGACGTTCGACGCCTGCGCCTACTTCGTCCTGCCCGAAGAGATCGCCCTGCGGCTCCTGCTGAGGGCGGTCGAGGCCGCCGGAGACGAGGGCCCGGTCGAACTCGGCAAGCTGGAAACGCTCCATGCCGCCATTCGGGCGAGCGGGACGCGCTGCCGTTTTCGCCGCACGCTGGCCGGCGCGATGATCACAATCGACGGGCCCAAAATGACGGTGGAACGCGCCCCCGCCCGCCGGTCCCGCGCCCCGAAACGGCCTTAACCAAGCGCCAAGGTGACCCCGGTAGGCTCTCCGGGCGACCGTCGGGCGGGGTAGAATGCATTCGGATTCGCCAGTGTCCCGGACCCGCAGTCCGCATGAGCGCTCGGCTAGCGCTTTTGCGAACTTCGCGTCCAAAAGGGACACTAGAATCATAGAGTTGCTAGTGTCGCTTTGGTTCGGAAGTTCGCTCCCGAGCAAGCTGAGAACGGGGGCGAACTTCCGAGCCGCGATACCAGCCTTTCCGGAACTTGGTTCCCTTGGCAGGGGGCGTCTGCGGACCTACATTGCCGGTCGAATGTCGAACTGCCCCGATCTGTGACACAACGGGCGCGCGGCGGGGCCGCCGGCGCACCATGAAAGTTCTGGGATGAACGCCAATCTTCGCAATTTCGCTCTCTGGGTCATCATCGTCCTGCTGCTGCTCGCGCTGTTCACGCTGTTTCAGAACCCGAGCCAGCGCCAGTCCGCCCAGGACATCTCGTTCTCGCAACTGCTCACGGAAGTCGACGCGGGCAAGGTGCGCGATGTCCTGATCCAGGGCCCGGAGATTCACGGCACCTTCACCGACGGCCGGCCGTTCCAGACCTACGCGCCCAACGATCCGACGCTGATCCAGCGCCTCTACGGCAAGGGCGTTGCGATCACCGCGCGCGCCCAGGGCGACAGCGTGCCGTGGTTCGTGTCGCTGCTCGTCTCCTGGCTGCCGTTCATCGCACTGATCGGCGTATGGATATTCCTGTCGCGCCAGATGCAGGGCGCCGGCGGCAAGGCGCTCGGCTTCGGCAAGTCGCGCGCCAAGCTGCTCACCGAGTCGCACGGTCGCGTCACCTTCGAGGACGTCGCCGGCGTCGACGAGGCGAAATCCGATCTCGCCGAGATCGTCGAGTTCCTGCGCGACCCCGGCAAGTTCCAGCGCCTCGGCGGCAAGATTCCGCGCGGCGTGCTGCTGGTCGGCCCGCCCGGCACCGGCAAGACGCTGATCGCGCGCGCCGTCGCCGGTGAAGCCAACGTGCCGTTCTTCACCATCTCCGGCTCCGACTTCGTCGAGATGTTTGTCGGCGTCGGCGCCTCGCGCGTGCGCGACATGTTCGAGCAGGCCAAGAAGAACGCGCCCTGCATCATCTTCATCGATGAAATCGACGCGGTCGGCCGCCATCGCGGCGCCGGCCTCGGCGGCGGCAACGACGAGCGCGAGCAGACGCTGAACCAGCTGCTCGTCGAGATGGACGGCTTCGAGACCAACGAAGGCATCATCCTGATCGCCGCCACCAACCGGCCCGACGTGCTCGATCCGGCGCTGCTGCGTCCCGGCCGCTTCGACCGCCAGGTCGTGGTGCCGAACCCGGACGTGGTCGGCCGCGAGCAGATCCTGAAGGTGCACGTGCGCAAGGTGCCGCTTGCGCCCGACGTGAACCTGAAGACCATTGCGCGCGGCACGCCGGGCTTCTCCGGCGCCGATCTCGCCAACCTCATCAACGAGGCCGCATTGATGGCGGCGCGCCGCAACAAGCGCATGGTGACGCAGGCTGAGTTCGAGGACGCCAAGGACAAGGTCATGATGGGCGCCGAGCGCAAGTCGCTGGTCATGACCGAGGAAGAAAAGATGCTGACCGCCTATCACGAAGGCGGCCATGCGATCCTTGCGCTCAACGTCAAGGCCACCGATCCGGTGCACAAGGCGACCATCATCCCGCGTGGCCGCGCGCTCGGCATGGTCATGCAGCTTCCGGAGCGCGACAAGCTGTCGATGAGCTACGAGCAGATGACCTCGCGGCTGATCATCATGATGGGCGGCCGCGTCGCCGAAGAGATGGTGTTCGGCAAGGAAAAGGTCACTTCGGGCGCGCAGTCCGACATCGAGCAGGCCACGCGGCTGGCGCGCATGATGGTGACGCGCTGGGGCTTCTCGCCCGAACTGGGCGCGGTGTCCTACGGCGAAAACCAGGACGAGGTGTTCCTCGGCATGTCGGTGGCGCGCACGCAGAACGTTTCCGAGGCGACCGCGCAGAAGATCGACATGGAAATCCGGCGGCTGGTCGAGGAGGGGCATGCCGAGGCGCGCCGCATCCTCGAGGACAAGCGCGCCGATCTTGAGACGCTGGCCAAGGGGCTGCTGGAGTTCGAGACGCTGTCGGGCGACGAGATCAAGGACCTGCTCGCGGGCAAGAAGCCGAGCCGGGAGTCGGTGATCGAGCCGCAGACGCCGCGCTCGTCGGCCGTGCCGCCCGCCGGCAAGAGCCGCCCGCGGCCCGAAGCGCCGCCGGCCGGCGACGTCGCGCCGCAGCCGCAAGGCTAGCGGTCCCGCACGATCGCGATTTTGGCGCCCGCCGCGAGGCGGGCGCTTTCACTTTTGTCGGCCTACGGCTTCTGGCCCAGCTCCGTGAGGCCCCCTCGGCTGCGGCTCTCGTCTCCGCGTCGGGCCTGAGCTCCAGGGCCTTGCGATAGTCCGCGATCGCGTCCGCGCGGCGGTTGAGCTTCCTGAAGACATCGCCACGGACGCGGTGGCGCGAGGCGCTCACCGCCGTCCGGATGGCTTCGTCGGCATCGCCGAGCGCGCCGGTCGCGTCGCCCTTGGCGAGCTTTGCCCGCGCCCGCGTCTCGTAGGCCGCGGCATAGCGCGGGCTCAATCTGATCGCCTCGTCGGCATCGGCGATGGCGCGGTCGTGATCGGCCTTGCGCAGCCACGCGGAGGCGCGGTTGCCATAGGCCCCCGCCGCCTTCGGATTGAGCGAGATCGCCTGCGAGTAGTCCGCGATGGCACGGTCGGTATCGCCTTTTTGTTCCCACGCATAGCCGCGATTGGAGATTGCGATGACATATTTCGGATCGAGCCGCACCGCCTCGGTGAAATCGGCGATGGCGCGGTCATAGTCGCCCTTCCTGCGCTGGACCACGCCGCGGATGTTGAACGCCGTGGCGTCGCCCGCGTTGAGGCGGATCGCCTCGTTGAGGTCGGCGATGGCACGGTCGAAATCGCCCTTGTCGTCCCAGGTGTCGCCGCGATTGCGCCGGGCGAGGGCGTATTTCGGATCGAGCCGGATCGCCTCGTCAAAATCGGCGATGGCCTGGTCGTACTCGCGCTTGAGCTTCCGGACGAAGCCGCGGTTGTTGAATGCAATGGCAAGTTTCGGGTCGATACGGATTGCCGCGTTGAAGTCGGCGATGGCGCGGTCGTACTCGCCTTTTTTGCGCAGCACGTGACCGCGGATGTTGTAGACCGGCGCGCTGGACGGATCGAGCCGGATCGACTCGTTGAGGTCGGAGAGCGCGCGGTCGAGGTCGCCCTTGTCGTCCCAGGCGTCGCCACGGTTGCGCCAGGCAAGCGCGTATTGCGGGTTGATGCGGATCGCCTCGTCGAAATCCGCAATCGCCCGATCGTATTCGCGCTTGTCCTTCCACGTGATGCCCCGGTTGTTGTAGGCGTGCCCGTGGTTGGGATTGAGCTTGATCGCTTCGCTGTAGTCCGAAATCGCGCGGTCGAGGTCGTTCTTCCGGCGCCAGATGTTGCCGCGATTGTACCAGGCGTGCACGTACTTGCGGTCGAGCCGGAGCGCCTGATCGCAGTCTGTCATCGCGCGGTCGAAATCGTTCTTCGCCATGTAGGTGCGGCAGCGATTGTTGTACGAGTGAACGTCCTTGGCGTTGAGCTGGATGGCCCGGTCGCAGTACCCCATCGCGCGGTCCGGATCGCCCTTGTCGTTCCAGACGCTGCAAAGGTTGGTTTGGGGCGGCCCGTAGCTTGCATCAGTCCGGATCGACGACTCGTAATCCGAGATGGCGCGATCGGTGTCGCCCTTGGCGCCGAACGAGACGCCGCGGTTGTAGAACAGGATCGCGAGATTGCGTCCTTTGTGCTTTCCGCCGGTGATGGCGCGGGTGCATCCCGCGATGGAACGATCGGAGCTGATCTTGGTGCTCGCGCAGTCTTTGAAATCGTCGGCAAGGGCGGGGCATCCTGCCGCGAGCGTCGCGAACAGGATGGCGGGGATGCGAAGCACGCGCGTCATGACGGGGCCTTCGGCAAATATCGTACAGCACGTTGTCCCAATGTCGGCGGCCTGGCGGCGCGCGCAGACTTCAATGCTGCGGGACGTATGGTAGGTTCGTTGCCGGGGAGGGGCAACGGGGATGCCATGCGGAATTCGCGCAGCGCCTGGCCCCGATCCTAAGGGCAGGCAGACCCAGGCCCATGCCGCTGTGCAACCGCGTTACGCCTTTTGGTGAACTCGTCGCCTCGCCCGCGCGCGGCTTGTTCATGGGCAACCGCGGCGGGCGCATCCATGACGCCGTGCGCGCGCTTGGCGCCCGCCGCTGGACGTCGAAGCAATGGATCTGCTGCCGGCTCAAGTTCAACGGGCGCCGCCGCAAGGTCTGGGGCGACGGCTACACCGAGCTGTTTTTCCTCGACGAGGTGAGCGCGCTCGCCGCCGGGCACCGTCCCTGCTTCGAATGCCGCAGAAAGGACGCGGAAGCCTTTGCGTCGTGCTGGCAACGGGCGCAGGACATGGGCGTGCGCCCGCGTGCCGCGGCGATGGACGATGTGCTGCACGCGGAAAGGCTCAACGGCCGGAGCAAGCGGACGCATTTGCAGACTCTGGACCATCTGCCAGACGGCGCATTCGTCGCGCTCGACGGCGAGGCATTTGCCTTGCACGACAACAGGCTGCTGCGCTGGACGCCTGCGGGCTACGCCGGATCGCACCGTACGCCGCGCACCCAGGCAGTCGATGTGCTGACGCCGCCTTCAATCCTCGCCGTGCTGGCGGCCGGCTACCGCCCGCACTGGCATCCGAGCGCCCAGTGCGGGTGACGATCCCTGGCTCCGCTGCCGGCCCTGACGCTCTATAATGTGCGCGGCTGCTGCCGTTCCAGCCGCAGAAGGAGCCGCCATGCACGTGCCCGATCATTTCCGCGTCGAGGATATCGGCGAGATGCACGCGCTGATGCACGCGCGGCCCTTTGCGACGCTGGTTTCGTCGGGTTCGCTCGGACTTTACGCAACGCATCTGCCGACGGTGCTGAAGGACGAAGGCGCGCACGGCGTTGTCGAGTGCCACCTCGCGCGCGCCAATCGGCACTGGCGCGACCTTGCCGAAGGCGGCGAGGCGCTGATGATCTTCCAGGGGGCGGACGGCTACATCACGCCCAACTGGTATCCATCGAAGGCGCAGCACGGCAAGGTCGTGCCGACGTGGAACTACGCCGTGGTCCACGCCTATGGCCGCCCCGAAGTCGTGCAGGACAAGGACTGGCTGCGCCGCCACGTCGGCGAACTCTCCGACCGGCAGGAGAAGTCCGAAGCCGCGCCCTGGGCGGTCTCCGATGCGCCGGACAGCTACATCGACGTGATGCTGCGCGGCATCGTCGGCTTTCGCTTCGTCATCGCAAGGCTCGAAGGCAAGTGGAAGATGAGCCAGAACCGCGAAATGCAGGACCGCCACGGTGTGGTCGCTGGGTTGAACGCGCGGGCGGACGGCGACGATCTTGAGATTGCAGAGGCCGTGGCGCGAAGGATTCCGCCCAAGTAGCTAGCCCTTCATCGCCGCTTTGATTGCCTCGACGCCCTTGCCGGATTTCGCCGCCGCGATGATCCGTGCCTCGGTCGCGGCGAGCTTCTCCGACGCGGCCTTCATGCCCTCGATGGTCTCGACCGGCACGATCACCGCGCCGTGGCGGTCGGCGTGGATCAGGTCGCCGCTTCGCACCGCCATGCCGTGGATGTTCACGTTCACGCCGTAGTCGGCGACGTGCACGAAGGCGTGCGAGGGTGCGATCGATCCGGCCAGCATCTGGAAGCCCGGCGCGACCTGCGGGATGTCGCGGATCGAGCCGTTGGTGATGGTGCCCAGGCACCCGAGCGCCTGATGCACGTTGGTCTGCACCTCGCCCCAGAACGCGCCGAAGCCCACGATCTCGTCGATGTCGTGGATCACCACGATGGACGGCTGCGGGGCAGCCGCGATGTAGTCGAGATAGTCGAGCCGCTTGGCCATGTAGCCCGCCTCGCCGAGCGGAACGCGATCCTGCGCGCGCATGGTTGCGGTCTTGGCGAAGCCGACCATCGGCGGCAGGTCGGGGAACGGGCAATGCAGGTGCCGCACCGTGTAGCCGAAGCCGCGCCGCTCCGGCGCCACGACTTCGAGCAGATTGCAGACGGTGGGCGTGTCGATGGAGCGCAAGAATTCGAATTGGGCAGGCGTCGGCATGGCGGCCATTGCGTTCCCCCAGGGTCAGTGCGCGTCGCAAGGCGCGACATGCTTCGGGTTTCATGCTTGCGATTTAGGGGCGGCGGAAGTCAATATCCCGGGGCCGGTTCGATCGCGTCATGGCCGGCCGTTCGAACGGGCGGCCTGGCTTCCTGGTGACAAAAGACCGCAGTGCCGGGAAAATGAAGTTGGATAGGCTCTTGTCCGTTGCCAGAAGATGTGGAGCCAAAATGCCCATCGATCATATCCGGCGACCGGTGCTGGCTCGGGTGACGACAGCCGCAGCGATTGTTGCGATGTCGTGCTGCGCGGCCTGGGGACATCACATCGATAAGAACTCCAAGCCGTCGCCACCCATGGAATTCTATGCCGCCGAAGCGGCGACGTTGCGCAGTGGCTTTGACGTCGCGGCGGGCGCCATCCGGGGCGTGGTCGAAACGGCGAAGCTCTGGCCGGCCGGAACGACCATCGACGCCTGTTTCTACGACGGGGATCATCGGCTAAAGGACTTCTTTGCGCGCACGTCACGAGATTGGCTGAAAGGCACGTCGCTCAAGATCAACTTCGGTGAGGCGGTGGGTTTCCGCAATTGCGCGAACAACAGGTCCGACGACATCCGTATCAGTTTTGCGCAAGCGGGAAACTGGTCTTACGTGGGGGTCGACAGCATTCACCCGGATATTCTCCAAAGGGGTGCTTCGCTGAATGTCGGGACGGGCGGACGGCCGTTCAACCGCGTGAACCTGAAGTGGTTGAGGGAAGTGACCCTGCACGAGATGGGTCATGCGCTGGGCCTGCAGCACGAGCACCAAAGCCCGGAATCCGGGTGTGAGCGCGAGTTCGACTGGCCGAGAGTGATTTCCCACGGCCGCACGACCTGGGGCTGGGACGAGGACAAGATACGCTTTAATTTTTCCGCGCTGGTGGCGGGAGAGCGCCTGCGTACGACGCCTTACGACCGCGAGTCGATCATGCACTACGCGCTTCCTGCGTGGATGTTCAGAAGAGGGGTAAAATCTCGCTGCTTCGTTACGCAGCGGCACGACCTTTCCCGGCTGGATCGCATTGCAATCAGGGAAGCCTATCCCGTGCAAGTCGCGCGGCAGTCCGAAGAGCTGCAGCGGCGCGCCGGCATCGCCGGCGCTGCGCTCGCAAAATTGAATCCCACGCCGGATCAGCTCGGTACGATGGGCGGGCGGATTGCGGCTTCGCTCCGCTACGTGAAGCGCGATCTGAAGCTGCAAATCCCGATCAAGGCGACCCGTTCCATGGGACCGATGCGGCCGTGCGCCGGGACCGGCATGGGCTTGGAGGGTGCGGCGCACGTAAGTTGCGGCGTTGCCGCCGACGGCTCCAGCTTGTCAGTCGAGGTGAAGCGCTAGTCCGGATGGGACGATCGATGCGCATGTCGTTCGCAGGATGGCTGTCGCGATGCGGTGTGGCGATCGCTTTGGCGGTTTGCGCCGCGGCCCCGGCGATGGCCGAAAAGAGGGTTGCGCTCGTCGTCGGCAATCTGTCGTACCGCCACGTGGCCCCGCTCGCCAATCCGGGCAACGACGCCAAGCTGATCGCCGAGACTCTGTCCGCAACGGGATTCCGGCTCATCGGCGGGGGGGGGCGGCGCTGGACCTGGACAAGGCGCAGTTCGATCTTCTGGTTCAGGAGTTTGGCCGTGAAATCGTCGGAGCTGACGTCGCACTCTTCTACTACGCGGGTCACGGCGTGCAGTTGCGCGGTTCAAACTATCTCGTACCGGTGAATGCCAATCCCGTCCGCGAGGCCGACGTGGATTTTCAGATGCTCGACGCGTCGCTGGTCCTGAGGCAGATGGACGGCGCCGGGACCAAGCTGAACATCGTGATCCTCGACGCCTGCCGGAACAATCCGTTCGGCAGCCGGAACCTCCGCATGATGCAGCGCGGCCTTGCCCAGATGCAGGCCCCCGAGGGGACGCTGATTTCCTATGCGACGCAGCCCGGCAATGTTGCGCTCGACGGCGTCGACGGCAACAGTCCCTATGCCGCGGCGCTGGTGTCGGCCATCCGGAAACCGGACCTCGATATTTTCCGGACTTTCAACGAGGTCGGCCTTGAAGTGAAACGCCTGACCGGCGGCGAACAGCAGCCTTGGGTTTCGGCGTCTCCGATCGCCGGCACCTTCCACTTCACGAAAGGCGGTTCGGTTTCGCCGCAGCCGCTGGTGTCGGCCGTCGCAATCCCCGCCGTCCCGGCGACCGCAGTCGTTCCCGCGCCGGAAGAGGCCCGGACGCTCATTGCGGCCGGCGAAATGCAACGGCTGCGCGAGATCGCAGCCCGTAAGCGGTTGCCGTTGGCGGACTTCGACGTCGATGCCGCGGCCGGCCGCTTGCCCGAAGCGCAACGCCGGTTTGTCGGGGTGTGGATCAGCAACTATGGATTCAACCGGATCGGCCGGCAGGCCATGATCGTCGTTCACCGCGTCGATCCTGGCGGCCGCGTGGAAGGCATCTTCTCGTGGGGGCCGCCGACGCCCAAAATGCCGCCCGAAATGCAAAAGCGTCCCGCGGGCTTCTCGCCGCTGGAGGGCAAGCTCTCGGGCAATCAAATCGTGTTCAATCATACGAATTTTGTGCTGACGGTGACGTTGAACGCCGACAACACGATGACGATTGAAAACCGGCTTCGGAGCGGGCAAGTCGGCTTGACGGTTGGCGCGCCGGTCTGGCAGTTGTCGTCGGCCATGGCTGCTGGCGCGAGGAAATGACGCCGCGTTTCTACATCCGGTTCGTTCTCTCGGTCTTGATGCGCGGAGTTTGAGATCCCGTGGACCTGGCACGGGGTTGTCGCGCCGGAGCCGCTCGGATAGGACAGCGGCCATTCGGATCGCGGGCCGCATCGCCATATGAATACTACCGTTCAGATCGCGGTCGGCAGCATCGCCGTCGGGGTCACCGTCCTCGGCCTGAAATTCCTGGCCTGGTGGCTCACTGGCTCGATCGCACTCTATTCGGACGCGCTGGAAAGCACGGTCAACGTCGCGACCGCGATCACGGCGCTGCTGGCGGTGCGGCTCGCGGCGCAGCCCGCCGACGCCCGCCACCCCTATGGCCATCACAAGGCCGAGTATTTCAGCGCGGTCGCCGAAGGCGTCATGATCGTGCTGGCCGCGATCCTGATTCTGCGCGCGGCCATCGCGGGCCTGCTCGATCCGAAACCGATCGAGGCCGCCTTCGAAGGTCTTGCGGTCAACGCTTTCGCCGGGGTCATCAACGGCGTCTGGTGCTTCGTCCTGATCCGGCGCGGGCGCAAGCTACGTTCGCCCGCGCTCGTGGCTGACGGCTGGCATCTGTTTACCGACGTCGTCTCGTCGGCCGCCGTCATCGTGGGCGTCGCGCTTGCCGTCGTCACCGGCTGGGCGATCCTCGACCCCGCGCTCGCGGTGCTGGTGGCGTTCAATATCCTGTGGGCCGGTTGGCGTGTATTGCGCGACTCGGTCGGCGGGCTGATGGACGAAGCGGTTCCCGAAGTGACGCTGGCGCGCATCCGCGATGTCATCTCGTCGCAGGCCGATGGCGCGTTGGAGGCGCACGACGTGCGCACCCGGCACGCCGGCCGCGCCACCTTCATCGAATTCCATCTGGTCGTGCCGGGGACGTTGAGCGTGTCGGAGGCGCACGACATCTGCGACCGGATCGAGGCCGCGCTCAAGGCCGAGCATCCGGACGCCGTCGTGACGATTCATGTGGAGCCGGAAAACAAGGCCAAGCACACCGGCATCGTGGTGCTGTAATCGTCCGTCCCAATAACGCCATATCGAGCCGTTTGGATGCCCGCGGCGGAAGGCTGGTCGGGAGGCTGGAATGCGCAGCGCATTGATTTTATTTACTATTTCCTTCCTTCTCGCCGAATCGGCCTTGGCCCAGAGTGTGCCGCTGCCGGCCTCGCGGCCGCTCGAGGCCGCCGCCCGGCGCGCCGTCGCTCCGATATCGACCTCGCCGCATCCGACCTTCGATCACGGCACCCACCAGCGCATCCAGGCAGCGATGCTGAGCTACGCCAGCATCGAGGTGCGTGGCGGCTGGCCGGCGCTGCCCGCGAACGCGCGGCTTGCGCCCGGCACCGGCAGCACCGAGGTTGCGCTGTTGCGGCGCAGGCTTGCGCTGTCCGACGATCTCGCGCCGGAACGGATCGACGGCGAACTCTACGACGAGACGGTGGCGGACGCCGTGCGGCGCTTCCAGGCGCGGCACGGGCTCGAGGTCACCGGAAGCGTCGGCCCGCGCACGCTCGCGGCCTTGAACGTTCCGGTGCAGCGCCGCATCCGCCAGCTTGCCGCGACGCTCGACCGCATGGCCGAGCTGCAATTCACTTTCGGCCAGCGCTACGTCGTGGTGAACATTCCCGCCGCGGTCGCGGAAGCGGTCGACGGCGATACGGTGGCGCGCCGCCACATTGCCGTGGTCGGCAAGGTCGACCGGCCGTCGCCGACGCTGACCACGACCATCGGCGCGATCAACCTCAATCCGACCTGGACCGTGCCGCTGTCGATCGTCAAAAAAGACATCGTCACCAAGATGCGCCGGGACCCGCGCTACGTCACGCGCATGCGGATGCGGCTGCTCGACGGCAACGGCGGCGAGATCGATCCGAAGGCGGTCGACTGGCGCTCCGACCGTTCGCCGAACTTCACCATCCGCCAGGACGCGGGCGCGGGCAACGCGCTCGGCGCGCTGCGCATCGACATGCCGAACGCGCACGCGGTCTACATGCACGACACCAACACCCAGAAGCTGTTCTCAGAGGACTACCGCTTTCATTCATCCGGCTGCGCGCGCATCGCCGACGTGCGGGGCTTTGCGGCGTGGCTCCTGGAGGATACGCCGGGCTGGAACCGCAAGCGCATCGACACAGCGATTGCGACCGGGCAGACCTCGACCGTCCGCCTCGCGCATCGCGTGCCGGTAGCATGGGTCTATTTCACCGGCTGGGTGACGCGCGACGACGCGGTGCACTTCCGCGACGACGTCTACGGCCACGACGAACTGCCGACGCGGCCGGCGGTGGCGCAGATGCGTCCGCCGATCCAGACCGCGGCGCGCGCCTCGGGCTTCGTGCTGCAGAGCGCGGAGACGACGCCCGTGCCGCGCGTTATCGAGCAGGTTTCGTATCTGGACAGCCGGTGACGCCGCTCGTGTCCCGGGCGCAGCGCAGCACGAAGTGATGCGCTGCAGAACCGGGACCCCAGTTCTGGCAAGGAAGCAAGCTGGGTCCCGGATCAGCGGTGCACCGTTTCGCTGCGCTTCACGCTGCACCGCGTCCGGGACACGAGCTGCTGCGCCTATACCAAATCTCGCAACCCCGCCTGCACGACCAGCGGATAGGTCACGTCGCGGAACTCGCGCAGGCCCTGCTCGTAGCGCGGAAACGACAGGAGCAGCCCGTCGTAGCCGACCGACGACAGCCGCTTGAGCCCGTCGACGATCTGCTCCTTGGTGCCGACCAGCGGGAAGCCGCCCCAGCCCTGCACGAACATTTCGGCCATCGCGCGCCGCCGCTCCGGCGGGTAGTCGCGCTCGTTGATCTCGGCCGCCATGGTCTCGATGACATGGTTGGCAGCCGCCCAGTCGCCCTTTTCGTTGACGTAGTAATTGTAGAACGCGCGCGCCTCCTGCTCGGTCTCGGCCTGCACGATGTTGGCGTTCGACCAGATGCGCACCTCGCGGCCGTATTCCTCGCGGGCGAGCCTGCGGTACGCCTGCACGTGCGCCTTGTTGGTGTCGATGTCGAAGGTGCGGATCGAGGTGAACACCAGATCGCAGTGCTTGCAGGCGAAGTGCCGCCCGCGTTCCGAGGAGCCCGCGTTCATGATCGCTGGGTACGGGTGCTGGATCGGCTTGGGCGCGAGATAGCCCTTCTTGATTTTGTAGAAGCGGCCTTCATGGTCGAAGGTCTCGTCCTCGGTCCACAGCCGCTTGACGATGGCCAGCCATTCCTCGGCGCAGGCGTAACGGTCGGCGTGGCCAAGCAGCGACACGCCGAACATCTCCATCTCCGGATAATTCCAGCCGTTGACGATGTTGAGCGTGTAGCGGCCGCCCGAAATGTGGTCGATGGCGGCGGACTGCTTCGCCGCCACGATCGGGTGCGTCAGCGCCACGTGCGAGGTCGAGATCACGCCGGCGTTGGTCGTGGCTCCCGCGATGCCCGCGGCCCAGGTGTAGGTCTCGAAGCCCGGACCCTGCGGGTTGGTCGCGCCACCGAAGCCGGTCCAGCGCGCCACCGGCACCAGCGCCTCGAATTCCATCTCGTCGGCGAGCTTCGCCAGCGCCACGGTGTTCGGCCAGGTGATGTCGAGGCGGCCGTCGAGGTCGCTCATCACGCAGCCGGAATCGAGGTTGGTCTGGAACGTACCGAGCTTGAGCCTGCGCGCGCCGAACGCCGGATTGCTCTCGTTCCGGTCGCGCTGGCGGGGGCGGATGGGCATGGGCACAGTCTATCACCGGTCATTCCGGGACGGCCCGGAGGGCCGGACCCTTAATCCAGGGCTGCTTGTGCGTCCATGCCGCCCTGGATTCCGGGCTCGCGTGCTGCGCACGCGCCCCGGAATGACACGGCGTATGTCGAACGGCATCCTCAGTTTCTCCACGCCGCCGCAACGATAACGGCCTGCGCCGCGATCATCGCGATCACCAGCGCCATGGCCGCTGGCCAGCCGCCGGCTTCGTAAGCGAGGCCCGGCACGTAGCCCGCGAACGTACCGCCGACGTAGAACGATGTGACGTAAAGCCCGACCGCGGCCGAGGTGCCGGTCTTGGCGGTGATGGCGACGAAGCTCGTCGACGAGGCCTGCACAAGAATTCCGCAGGTCGAGCAGATCACGAGCCCCGCGACGATCGCCGTCACCGACGGGATCAGCGTGAGCAGGAGTCCGCAGGACCAGACGCCGAGCGCGCACAGCACGAACGTGCGCCGCCCGAGCCAGGCGATGGCGCGGCCCAGCCAGAGCGCCGCCGCCGAGCCCACGAGATAGACGAAGAAGATCGCGCCGAGGAACGCCGGCGAGCGGTTAAACGGCGGGGCTGCGAGATGGAAGCTGATGAAGGTGAAGGTCGCGATGAAGTTGAACAGCACGCCAAACCCGACCGCGTAGGTCGCGATCAACCGCGGATTGCGCAGATGCGCGAGCATCTGCCGTCCGGACGCTGCCAAGCCAGCCGCGCGCACGAATTTCGTCTCCCGCGGCAGAAGGATCGCGACCCCGGCAAGGCACACCGCGGTCAGCGCCGCCAGCGCAAGAAATCCGCCGCGCCAGCCGAACTGGTCCATCATCATGCCGGGGATGAATCGGCCGAAGAAGCCGCCCACCGCCGAAGCCGCCGTGTACAGCCCGAACACGCCGTTGGCCTCGCCCGGCGGCCATTCGTCGCCGATATAGGCGACGGTCACAGCGAAGATCGGCGGCAGCAGCAGTCCGTGCACAAAGCGCCAGAACACCAGCTGCTGGAACGTCGGCGCCAGCGCCGTCATGGTGGCCGGAATGAGCAGCAGCGCCATCGCAACCACGATCACGCGCTTTCGTCCGAGCACGTCGGACAATGCGCCGGTGAACGGCGCGGTGGCCGCGACCGCGAGCGTGCCCGCGGTGATGATCAGGCTCGCGTCGGCGGCGCCGATGCCGTATTCCGCCGACATCATGGGCAGCACCGCCTGCGGCGCGTAGAGATGCAGGAACGCGCCGGAGGCGGCAAAAACGATGGCAATGCGGCGCGTGTCGATGCGCATGAGCGTCCCGTGGGGCGGAATCTACATTCCTATTGACCGCGCCGGAGCGCAACCGAAACTAGGCTCCAGCGCGTGAAGATTCCTTCAGCGTCCACATGGGAGGCCAACTTGCTCATCGACCACCGCACCTACACGATCAAGCCCACGCACATGAACCGGCATCTGGCGATCTACGAGGAATTCGGCCTGAAGGCGCAGTGGCGGCATCTCGGCGAGCCGCATGCCTACATGTTCGCGGAAACGGGCGCGATGAACACGCTGGTCCATCAGTGGGTCTATGAGAACGCCGCCGACCGCGAGAAGCGCCGCGCGGCGATGATGGCCGACCCGGAATGGCAGGTCTATCTGAAGAAGCTCTCGGAGTCGGAGCTGCTGGTGCACCAGCAGACTTCGCTGATGGTGCCTGCGAAGTTCATGAAGAAATAGGACGAAACGCACAGCGCGGACGGCAGACGCGCTTATCCCTCCCCCGAAGGGGAAGGGTGGGGGAGCGGAGGCGATAGCCGAGCGCGGCCGGGTGGGGTGTGTGTGCTGCGTGTGTCGACCCCACCCGGCCGCTCACTTCGTTCGCGTCCGCGCTCCCCGCAAGCGGGGAGGGATGGAGTGCGCCGCGCGCTCCGCGTTAAACGCATCGCATGAATGTGGCAGGGCCGTGCTATACACCGCCAGCAAGACGTAAGGAGTAACCAAGCAATGCGCGCCAACGACGGCACCCGCACCGGCGGCGAAATCCTGATCGACCAGCTCGTCGTCCACGGCGTTCAGCACGCGTTCTGCGTGCCGGGCGAGAGCTATCTCGCGGCGCTCGACGCGTTCTACGACCGGCCGGTCAAGCTCACCGTCTGCCGCCAGGAAAGCGGCGCCGCGATCATGGCGGAGGCCGTCGGCAAGGCCACCGGACGGCCGGGCATCGTGTTCTGCACCCGCGGCCCCGGCGCGACCAACGCCTCTGCCGGCATCCACATCGCCAAGCAGGATTCGACGCCGCTGATCGTGTTCGTCGGCCAGATCGGCCGCGAGATGCGCGACCGCGAGGCGTTTCAGGAGCTCGACTATCGTGCGGTGTTCGGCACCATGGCGAAGTGGGCGACCGAGATCGACGATCCCGCGCGCATTCCCGAAATCGTCTCGCGCGCCTTCTACACCGCCTGCAACGGCCGGCCCGGCCCGGTGGTGATTGCGCTGCCGGAGGACATGCTGACCGAGCGCGTGGCGGTGCCCGACGCGCCGCCGTTCGAGCCGGTGGAAATCTGGCCGGGGCTTGCCGACATGGCAAAGCTCCAGAAGCTGCTCTGGGCCGCGAAGCAGCCCATCGTGCTGGCCGGCGGCAGCCGTTGGTCGGAGGCCGCCAGCGCGTCGCTGATGCGCTTCGCCGAGCGCTTCGACATTCCGGTCGCGACCACGTTCCGCCGCGGTCCGCTGATGGACCAGTTGCATCCCTGCTACGCAGGCGATCTCGGCATCGGGCCGAACCCGAAGTTGCTCGCGCGCGTCAAGGGCGCCGACCTGATCGTGCTGATCGGCGGCCGGCTCGGCGAAATGCCGTCGCAGGGCTACACGTTGCTCGACATTCCGGGCCCGAGCCAGACCTTCGTTCATGTGCATCCGGGCTCCGAGGAACTCGGCCGCGTCTACAGCCCGCATCTCGCAATCAACGCCGCGCCGACCGGATTCGCCGCGTCGCTCGAAGGCCTCCAGCCGCCGAATGAGATTCCCTGGCGCGGCAGCGCGCAGGCCGCGCACGCGGCCTATCTGGAATGGACAGAGAAGGCGACGCCGCAGCCCGGCGCTGTCAACTTCGGCGAAATCATCGTGTGGCTGCGCGAGCGCACGCCCGACGCGATCCTGTGCAACGGCGCGGGCAATTTCACCGTTTGGGCGCAACGCTTCTTCCGCTTCCGCAAGTTCGGCCAGCACTACGCGCCCTGCGCGGGCTCGATGGGTTACGGGCTGCCCGCCGCGGTCGGCGTGAAGCGGCTGTGGCCCGAGCGCCATGTGCTGTGCGTGGCAGGCGACGGCGATTTCCTGATGACCGGGCAGGAGTTCATGACGGCGGTGCAGTACGACCTGCCGATCGTCGTGGTCATCATGGACAACGGCACCTACGGCACCATCCGCATGCACCAGGAGCGCGAATATCCGACGCGTGTGATCGGCACCGACTTGAAGAATCCGGACTTCGCGGCCTATGCGCGCGCCTTCGGCGGTTTCGGCGCGACAGTGGAGAAGACTGCGGACTTCGCCCGCGCCTACGAGCAGGCGGTCGAGTCCGGCAAGCCTTCGATCATCCACGTGAAGGTGACAGCCAACGCCATCACGCCGACGGCCACGCTCGATGCCATCCGCGAGAAGTCGCTGGCTACGCCGAAGGGTTAGCAAAGCGTTAACGGCTTGTCGATAGTTGTGAACTCCGATTCACTTCAACCAAGCGATTCGGAATTCGCGATGGCCTATCGCCGCACCGAGAATGTCGCCCGCAAGCTCGCGGCGCGCCACGACGCCATCGTTGCCGCGGCTCGCGATGCCGCAAACGAGGGCGGCATGGCGGCGATCCAGATGGCACCGGTCGCGGCCCGCGCCGGCATCGCCGCGGGCACCGTCTATCGCTACTTTCCCGGCAAGTCGGAACTGGTCGGCGCGCTGATCCTGCGCCTCGCCGAACGCGAGGCCGCGCTGTTGCGGCGCGCAGCGTCGGCCGCGCCCGGCCCGCTGTCGGCGCTCGCCGCGGCGATTGCGGCGTTCGCATCCCGCGCCTTGCGCCACCGGCGGCTGGCCTGGGCCGTGATCGGCGAGCCGGTCGACGTGGAAATCGACCGCATGCGCGTCGGCTTCCGCAAGGTGCTGGCGGGCGAGTTCGAACGGCTGATCGAAAGTGCGGTCTCCGGCGGTCATCTGCCGGGGCAGGACGCGGCGCTCGCGGCGCGCGCGCTGGTCGGTGCGCTGATGGAGGCGCTGATCGGTCCCGTCGCGCCGGAACGGATCGGCGAGAAGCCATCCGCCCGCGAAGCCGTGCAGGAGACCACGCTGTTCGCGCTGCGCGGGCTTGGCGTGCCGGACGCCCGCGCGCGGGGGCTTGTGGTGCAGGCGGTTCTGCCTGCCGACGACCCGGCGCGATAACCGGCTATTGCAGCGTCTTGTCGGCGATCCAGTCCTTCACCGCGTTCAGCGCGTGCATCCGGCCCTGGCCTTCGCCGCTCGCCTGGAACACCGCGATCTGCGCGTCCGCCGACGTGCCTGAGCCGACAATGGCGCGGCAGCGGTGGACCTCCTCGAGGCAGCCCAGCGCATCCGCGTCCTCGGCGATCTCCTCGATCACCTGGTCCATCAGGCCCGCGACGGTGATCGCGCCGTTCTCGCCCACGAACGTCCCGCGCACGCCGTAGCGCTGCGCGCGCCACTTGTTCTCGACTACGATGGCGCGCGTGACTGCGCTGAGGTCGCGGTTGATCCCGGGATTGCGCGTCAGCCGCCGCGCCAGCGACCTGTAGAGCGCCGCAATCGCGATCGAATCGTCGACCAGCGTCGGGCAGTCCGGCGCGCGCAATTCCAGCGTCGGCAGATTGAGCGAGGGCCGGATCGACCACCAGATGTAGCTCGAGTCCTGCATCACGCCGGCCTTCACCAGCGCGGACACGTAGGCGTCGAACTCCTCCTTGGTGCGCAGGAGCTCCGGCACGCCGGTGCGCGGCAACTCGTCGTAGGCTGCAAGGCGATAGCCCTTCAGCCCGGTTGGGCGCGACCGCCAGAACGGCGACGAGGTCGCGAGCGCGATGAACAGCGGCAGGTAGGGCAGCATCCGGATCATCACGTCGACGCGGTCGTCCGGATCGGGAAGCTCGACATGCACGTGCAGCCCGCACAGCATGTTGCGCTGGCCGATCATCTGCAAATCGTCCATCACGGCGTCATAACGCTCGCCTTCGGACTTCTGCGACCTGCCCCAGTCGGCGGTCGGATGCGTGCCCGCGGCGAGGATCGCAAGCCCGTGGTCTGCCGCGACGCGCGCCACGGTCTGCCGCAGGTGCCGCAGTTCGGCATGCGCGGTCTTGATGTCGGTGTGCGGCAGCGTCTTGACCTCGATCTGCGATTGCAGGAACTCGCCGACGACCTGTTCGTTCATGGCGTCCTTGGCCGTGGCAAGAAACGCCTCCGGCATCGCCCGCGTCACCGACTTGGTCGCAGCGTCGACCAGAAAGTATTCTTCCTCGATACCGATCCTGTAAGAGTCGATCATGGTCCACCTCGGTCGGTTCCGATGTGTTGCCCGAAGCACGCTGGAACGAACTTCAAACGACGGATTTTCGCGGAATGTCCGGAGCCTCCCGGCGAACTATGGCTGCGTCATGGCCGTTTGCCGCCGAGGTTCCAGCGAATCGGAACGTAATGGGCCGGGCGCGGGGAAACGCCGCGCATATTGTCGCGGTTCCGGCGCGGGAGAAAAAAATTTCGGGCGCCGCAAGGGCGCCCGAGCCTGCCGATTGTTGCGCGCAACCTGCGCCGAAGGGCTATTTCGATCCGTCGGCCTTGAACTGCTTGAGATAGCCCCAGAGGTCGGCGATTTCCTTCTCGTTCTTGATACCGCCGAACGCCATCTTGGTGCCGGGCACGCGCGCCATCGGGTTGGTGATGTATTCCTTGAAGCTCGCTTCGCTCCAGGTGATGTGGGCCTTCTTGTTGGCCTCGGTGTAGTTGTAGCCCTCGATCGTTCCGGACACGCGGCCGGCGAGCCCGTTGAGCAGCGGCCCGATCTTGTGGCGCGCATCGGGGCCCACGGCGTGGCAGGGCAGGCACTTGCGGAACGACTGCTCGCCCGCGGCCAGGTCCTGCGCCGAAGCCATCCCCATTCCCGCTGCGAGCGCCGCTGCGGCCAAGATCAGCACTTTCATGTCGTTTGCTCCCTTCGGCTTGACGCCGTTTCCCGGATCGGTCGGGCGATTGTACTATCAACCTGCATGGCAGTTCAACGTCACATATTCACGCTTTCCCATATGTTTGCGGGGCTTCGATGTCGGTCCTGATGCCGGCGCTGGACCGGGCGATCCTGGCACGCCGGGCCGCGATCGCGGCCGAGCTTTCGGCCATCGTGCCGGGCGAGGGGGTGATCGCGTCCGAGCAGGCGATGCGGCCGTTCGAATCCGACGGACTGACCGCGTATAAGCAACTGCCTCTGGTCGTGGTCCTGCCGGAAACGACGCAGCAGGTCGCCCAGGTGCTGCGCTATTGCCGCAACAACGGCGTGAAGGTCGTGCCGCGCGGGGCGGGCACCTCGCTATCCGGCGGCGCGTTGCCGCTCGGCGACGGCGTGCTGCTCGGCATGGGCAAGTTCAACCGCATTCGCGAGATCGACTACGAAAACCGCGTGGCGGTGGTCGAGCCGGGCGTCACCAATCTCGCGATCAGCACCGCGGTGGCGGACAGGGGCTTCTACTACGCACCCGATCCGTCGTCGCAGATCGCCTGCACCATCGGCGGCAATGTCGCGGAGAACTCTGGCGGCGTGCATTGCCTGAAATACGGCATGACCACCAACAATATCCTCGGCCTCGAAATGGTGCTGATGACCGGCGAGGTGCTGCGGCTCGGCGGCAAGCACCTCGATTCGGCGGGCTACGACCTGATCGGCGTCGTCACCGGCTCGGAGGGTCTGCTCGGCGTCGTCACCGAAGTCACGGTACGGATCCTGAAGAAGCCCGAGACCGCGCGCGCCGTGCTGGTCGGTTTTCAGAGCGCGGAAGAAGCCGGCGAATGCGTTTCGCGCATCATCGGCGCGGGCATCGTTCCCGGCGGCATGGAGATGATGGACAAGCCCGCGATCCATGCGACGGAGGAATTCGTCCACGCCGACTATCCGCTCGACGTCGAGGCGCTGCTGATTGTCGAGCTCGACGGACCCAAGGCCGAGGTCGATCACCTGATCGAGCGGGTCGCCGAGATTGCAAAAGGCTGCGGCTCGACCGTGCTGCGCGCATCGAACTCCGAGGACGAGCGGCTCCTGTTCTGGGCCGGCCGCAAGGCCGCGTTCCCGGCGGTCGGGCGTATCTCTCCCGACTACTACTGCATGGACGGCACCATCCCGCGCGCCAAGCTGCCGCTGGTGCTGCGCCGCATCCGCGAATTGTCCGAGCACTACGGGCTGCGCGTCGCCAACGTGTTTCACGCCGGCGACGGCAACCTGCATCCGCTCATTCTCTATGACGCCAACAAGCCGGGCGAGTTGGAGAAGACCGAGGAATTCGGTTCGGAAATCCTCAAGCTCTGCGTCGAGGTTGGCGGCGTGCTCACGGGCGAGCACGGCGTCGGCGTCGAGAAGCGCGATCTGATGCCCGCGATGTTCAGCGAGGACGACCTGAACCAGCAGCAACGCCTGAAATGTGCCTTTGACGCCGACGGCCTGCTCAATCCCGGCAAGGTGTTTCCGCAGCTTCACCGCTGCGCGGAGCTTGGCCGGCTGCACGTCCACGCCGGCCGGGTGCCGTTCCCGGATATTCCGAGGTTCTAGACATGCAATTCGGCATCTTCGGTTCCGCGCAGGCCGGCAGCCTCCATCTCGGCCCGGAAACCGGTCAGGGCTTCCGCGACTATCTCGACCATGCAATCGAGGCCGAGGCGCTGGGATTCCATGCGAGCTTCCTGGTCGAGCATCACTTCACCGGCTGGAACCAGGTGTCCGCCACGCTGATGCTGCAGACCGCGCTCGCCATGCGCACCACGAAGCTGCGGCTCGGCACCGCGGTGATCGTGCTGCCCTGGCACAATCCGGTTCTGCTCGCCGAGCAGGCGGCGACGCTGGACCAGATTTCCGGCGGACGGCTCGATTTCGGGATCGGCCGCGGCTATCGCCACAACGAATTCGCAGGCTTCTGCATCCCCCAGGACGAAGCCACGCCCCGATTCGAGGAATCGGTCGAGGTCATGATCCGGTCGTGGACCTCGCGGGCGCGCTTCTCGCACCGTGGACGGTTCTGGCAGTTCGACGAAATCGTGGTCGAGCCGCCACCGCTCCAGCAGCCGCATCCGCCGCTTTGGGTGGCGGCCGGCAGCGACGCCTCGATCCGCCGCGCCGCCGAGCGCGGTTTCAACCTGATCCTCGACCAGTACGCCTCGCCCGAGCAGCACGGCCAGCGGATCGCGCTTTATCGTTCCGTCCGCGAGGCCAAAGGTCTGGGCTTTCATCCCATGCAGGTCGCGGTCGCACGCCAGGTCCATGTGGCGGACAGCCGCGCCGAGGCCGAGGCGGAGCTTGAGAAGCAGGCGCGCTGGACCCGGCGCACGGTCGAGGTTTCGCGCACCCCAGGCGGTGCGATCGGAGGCTCGCATGTCCTGTCCTACGCCGCGACCGCAGCCGGCACCGAAGCCAACGCATGCTTCGGAACCGCCGACGAGGTTTGCGAGCGCCTGATAGCGCTGCGCGCCGCCGGCGTCGAATATGTGCTGCTCACTCCGTTCAGCGGCCCCGAGCAGCTCCGGCGGTTCGCCCGCGAGGTCATGCCGGCGTTCAACGGCACGACCGCGGAGCGCGAAATCCGGACCTCGCAACCGGCTCCGGCGTAAGACTATTTGCCGTCCACCGCAGCCCTTGCCAGCGCCGCATTCCCCTGAAACGATATTGGTCCGGCGTCTGGAATAGCGGCCGGACCGAACCGGCCGGGCGGCGCCAACAGGGAGGCGTCGATGGCAGCTGCAAACGGTAATGGCGGCACGAGAGCCTCGGGCCCGCGGTGCATCGCGCTCGTGGGCCCGTTCCAAAGCGGCAAGACAACCCTTCTCGAAGCGATTCTCTCGCGCACCGGCGCGATCCAGCGGCAGGGCACGGTCGACGCCGGCAACTCTGTCGGCGATTCCTCCAAGGAAGCGCGCCATCACAAGATGAGCGTGGAGATGTCGGTCGCGACGACCGATTTCATGGGCGACGCGTATACGTTCGTCGACTGCCCGGGCTCGGTCGAATTCATCCACGATATGCGTGCGGCGTTGCCTGCGGTCGATGCCGCGGTGGTGGTCTGCGAGGCCGACGACAAGAAGGTCCCGCAACTCCAGCTGATCCTGCGCGAACTCGAAGACCAGAACATCCCGCGCTTCCTGTTTCTGAACAAGATCGACAAGGCCGACGCCAAGGTCACCGACGCGCTGCAAACGCTGCAATCCGCCTCGCGCAAGCCGCTGGTCATGCGCCAGCTCCCGATATTCCAGAATGAGATCGTCACCGGTTTCGTGGACCTCGCGCTGGAGCGCGTCCACATCTACAAGGAGCACGCACCGTCCGAAGTCGTGCCGCTCGAAGGCGACAATCTAGACCGCAGCAAGGATGCGCGGTTCTCGATGCTGGAGAAGCTCGCCGACCACGACGATGAGCTGATGGAGCAACTGCTCGCCGACATTCCGCCGCCGCGCGACAAGGTGTTCGACGATCTGGCGCGCGAGCTGCGCGAGGGCCTTGTGGTTCCGGTCCTGATAGGTTCGGCCGCCCGGACCAACGGCGTGCTGCGGCTGCTCAAGGCGCTGCGTCACGAAGCGCCCAACGTCGCGGCGACCGCGAAGCGGCTCGGCGTCTCGGGCGGCGACGTCGTGGCCTATGTGATGAAGACGCTGAACACGGCGCACGCAGGCAAGATGTCGGTCGTGCGGGTGCTCGCGGGCCAGGTCGGCGACGGCGTGACGCTGCAGTCGCCTGAGCGCGAGGCGGGCCGCATTTCCGGCACCTTCAAGCTTCTCGGCGCCAACGCCGAGAAGCGCGGTCCTGCCAATGCCGGCGAGACCGTTGCGCTCGGCAAGCTCGACCATGCCAAGACCGGCGACACGCTCTCCTCCGGCAAGCAGGCGCATCCGTCTGTTGCAACCGTGGCGCCGCTGCCGGCGGTGCTGTCGATCGCGGTCGCCGCCAAGGAACGCAAGGACGACGTCAAGCTCGGACAGGCGCTCCACAAGCTGGTCGACGAGGATCCCTCGCTCACCATCGTCCACAATCCGGAAACCCACGAAGCGGTGATGTGGGGGCAGGGCGAGATGCATCTGCGGGTCGCGGGGGAGCGGCTGGCCGACCGCTTCGGGGTCGCCATCACCACGCGCCGGCCGTCGGTCGGATACAACGAGACCATCAAGAGGGGCGTGACCGAGCGCGGCCGACACAAGAAGCAGTCCGGCGGCCACGGTCAGTTCGGCGACGTCGTGCTCGACATCAAACCGCTGCCGCGCGGCGCCGGATTCAAGTTCGAGGACAAGATCACCGGCGGCGTGGTGCCGCGCAATTACATCCCGTCGGTGGAGGAGGGCGTGATCAACGCGCTCAAGCACGGCCCGCTTGGATTCCAGGTGGTGGACCTGCAGGTGGCGCTGACGGACGGCTCGTACCACACGGTCGATTCCTCCGACATGGCGTTCCAGACCGCGGCGCGCATCGGTATCGTCGAGGGCCTGCCGAAGTGCCAGCCGGTGCTGCTGGAGCCTATCCATCTGGTCGAGATCGTCTGTCCGACCGACGCCACCGCAAAAATCAACGCGATCCTGTCGGGGCGGCGCGGCCAGATTCTCGGCTTCGACACCCGCGAGGGCTGGAACGGCTGGGACGTGGTGCGCGCCAAGATGCCGGAAACGGAGATCGGCGACCTGATCATCGAGGTGCGTTCGGCGACCGCCGGCGTCGGGTCCTTTACGTTCAAGTTCGACCACATGGCCGAGTTGACCGGAAAGACCGCCGACCAGATCGTCGCGGCGCGGCGGGCTGCCGAATAGGCAGCGCCGGCGCGAGCCAAGCCGTCCGGCCGGTGCGGCGAACGCGCGCATGTGAGAGACGGTTGCGCAACGGGGGCATGGATCGCGCGCTCGTGCCGCGCCCGTTCTCGCATATCCGTGACTTGCCCGTGATATCCGTGCGCCGTAGCCTCTCCGCGATCCGGACGATCGCAAGGGGAGGCCCATGAACGTCATTCGCCGCCGCGGCTGGGAAATCCCGGAGCGCGAAGCCACGCCCGAACACGTCTTTCTCAGCCGCCGCGCGCTGCTTGGCGCCGCGGCCGGCGCCGTCGCGATGGGGATCGCGCCGGACGCCGCGCTGGCGCAGCGCGTGACCGACCAGCTCGACCCGACCATCGATCTTTATCCCGCCAAGCGGAACGAGAAGTACACGCTCGACCGTCCGCTGACCGACGAGAAGATGAACGCCAACTACAACAACTTCTTCGATTTCGGCTCGTCCAAGCACATCGCCAAGGCCGCGCAGGCGCTGAAAATCCGCCCCTGGACCATCAAGATCGACGGCATGGTGGAAAAGCCGTTCGAGATCGGCGTCGACGATCTGATCCGCAAGGTCGGTATCGAGGAGCGGCTCTACCGGATGCGCTGCGTCGAGGCCTGGAGCATGACCATCCCGTGGTCGGGCTTCCAGATGTCGAAGCTGATGGAACTGGCGAAGCCGCTGGGCTCGGCCAAGTACGTCCGCATGGAGACATTCCTCGACAAGGCGCTGGCGCCCGGCCAGCGCCAGGCGTTTCTGCCGTGGCCCTATACCGAGGGGCTGACCATTGCCGAGGCCAACCACGAACTGACCTTCCTGGTGACCGGCACCTATGGCAAGCCTGCGCCCAAGCAGCACGGCGCGCCGCTGCGGCTCGCGGTGCCGTGGAAATACGGGTTCAAGTCGGTGAAATCGATTGTGCGGTTCAACTTCACCGACAAGCGGCCCAACACCTTCTGGGAGGCGTTGCAGTCGTCGGAGTACGGTTTTTGGGCCAACGTCAATCCACAGGTCGCGCACCCGCGCTGGAGCCAGGCCACCGAGGAGATTCTCGGCACCGGCGAGCGCAAGCCGACGGTCATCTTCAATGGGTACGGCGAATACGTCGCCGATCTGTACAAAGGCCTCGAGAAGGAACGGCTCTGGGCCTGACGCGATGCGCCGGCGCGCGCGTCGCGCAGATTTGGAATTCCGGAAAATTGAAAAAGAAGAAGCCGGGCCCTTGCGGGCCCGGCTCAGTCATGCCGGCGCGGGATGGCCGACAATCACCTTCCAGAGGGGAACTTACTGCCAGCATCCGATCGCTTAATCTGGGGGGATGCGACAACCGGCGCCGACAGCAAATGAATAATGCGATCCCGCTGCCGTGCACACAATGCGAAGCGCCGCATGTCAGCCATGCGGCGTCCGCAAAATCGCGGCGTTCGCATGCCTGCCATGCGGCGGCGTCAATGGAATAAAATGTGGCGAATCAGAACGCCCAGCGTTGTGCATTGCTGACGAGGAAATCGCGAAACGCCTGAACGCGCGCGACCGATTTCAGCTCTTCCGGATAGACGAAATAAGCGTCGAGCGCGGGCGCGTGCTCCTCGCCGAAAAGCTGCACCAGCCCGCCGTTTTCCTCGACCAGGTAGTCCGGCAGCAGCGCGATGCCGAGGCTGCGCTGGCAGGCGCGCAGCAGCCCGAGGACGTTGTTGATGACGAGATGCGGCGCGCGCGGCGATTTGCCTTCGCGTCCGACCTCCATGAGGAAGTTCCGGTTCTGCAGATAGATCGGAATGCTCGAACCGCCGAGCATGATCAGGCGGTGGCCATCGAGCTGGTCGAAGGAATGCGGCGTTCCGGCCCGCTTGAGGTATTCCGGCGACGCGTAGGCGTGGAAGTGCACCGAAAACAGCTTGCGCTGAATCAGGTCCGGCTGGGTCGGCTGGCGCAGGCGGATCGCCACATCGGCCTCGCGCATGGCGAGATCGAGCTCCTCGTCGGTGGTGATCAGCGACAGGCGAATGTCGGGATAGAGGTCGAAGAATTCGCCGAGCCGCGGCGTGAGCCAGTGGATGCCCATGCCCGGCGTGGTGGTCACCTTCAACTCGCCGTGCGGTTTCTCCCGGCTGTCGGTGAGCTTGGCGCGCGCGGCCTCGAGCTTCATGAACACGTCATGCGCGGTCCGATAGAGCAGTTCGCCCTGTTCGGTGAGGATCAGTCCGCGGGCATGGCGGTGGAACAGCGAGACCGACAGCTCCTGCTCCAGCGCGCTGACCTGGCGCGACACCGCCGATTGCGACAGCCCGAGCTGCTCGCCGGCATGGGTGAAACTGCCCGCCTCGGCGGCGGCGTGAAACACCTTCAGCTTGTCCCAATCCATCGGCTATGGCCCCCCCCGGAGGGCTCGCTCTACTCGGCAGCGGCACGCTGCTCGGAATGCGCGGCGAGAAAGCGCTCGGCTTCCAGCGCCGCCATGCAACCCATCCCGGCGGCAGTGACCGCCTGCCGGTACACGTCGTCGGTCACGTCGCCGGCCGCGAACAGGCCCTGCACGGAGGTCGCGGTCGAATACGGCGCGGTCCAGACGTAGCCGTTCGGTTTCATCTGGATCTTGCCCGTCACGAGTTCGGTCGACGGCGAATGGCCGATGGCGATGAACACGCCGTCGGCGGCCACCTCCTGCAATGCGCCGTTCTTGACGTTGCGCAGCCGCGCAGCCCGCACCTTCAGCGGGTTCTCGCTGCCCAGCACGTCGTCGAGCGCGGTGTCCCAGATCACGGAAATCTTGGGGTGCTTGAACAGCCGGTCCTGCAGAATTTTCTCGGCGCGGAACTGGTCGCGGCGATGGACCACGGTCACCTTGGCGGCGAAGTTGGTGAGGAACAGCGCCTCCTCGACTGCGGTGTTGCCGCCGCCGATCACCAGAACTTCCTTGTTCTTGTAGAAAAAGCCGTCACAGGTGGCGCAGGCCGAGACGCCGTAGCCCTTGAACTTCTGCTCGCTTGGCAGGTCGAGCCAGCGCGCCTGCGCGCCGGTCGCGAGCACGACCGTGTCGGCGAGATAGACGTCGCCGCCGTCGCAGGTCAGCCGGAACGGCCGGCCGGACAGGTCGAGGTCGTTGACGTGGTCGGTGACGATGCGCGTGCCGACGTGCTCGGCCTGCTTCTGCATCTGTTCCATCAGCCAGGGGCCCTGGATGACGTCCGCAAAGCCGGGATAGTTCTCCACATCGGTGGTGATGGTGAGCTGCCCGCCGGGCTGGATGCCCTGGATCAGGACCGGCTCCAGCATCGCGCGGGCCGCATAGATCGCGGCGGTGTACCCGGCCGGGCCGGAGCCGACGATGACGATCTTGGCATGGATGGTCTTGGACATCGGCTCCCTCGATCCCGGGACGAATCGGCGTGTCGCGCGGAGAGGGGAGCGCCGAGCTTGGCTCGGCCGCTACATCCCCCTGCGCCCTAATTTAGGGCATCGGCCGAGCTATGCAAGATATGCAACCCTAGAGTCCCACCCACCCCTGGGAGTGAGGTTTCGGGCTCGCGCAATATTCTTTCGCGAAGCCCCCGGCTTGGCGATAATAGAAAGCAAACGAGAGGGGCCGTCCGCCCCGGCCTGCCACCGCCATCGGAGCCCCCGTGTCCGCCCGCCTCGACGCCATCGACTGGAAGATCCTCAAAGAGCTTCAGGACGACGGCCGCATCACCAATGTCGAACTGGCGCGGCGGGTCGGGATTTCCGCGCCGCCGTGCCTGCGGCGGGTCCGGGCTCTGGAGGAGGCCGGCTTCATCCGCGGCTACCGGGCGCTGCTGGACGAGAAGCTGCTCGGCTACGAGGTCACCGTGTTCGCGATGGTTCACCTCTCGAGCCAGGCCGAGGCGGACCTGAAGGCCTTCGAGGCGTTCGTGCGCAAGGAGCCGCTGGTGCGCGAATGCTGGATGCTGTCGGGCGAGATCGACTTCCTGCTCAAGTGCGTGGCGCCGGACCTCAAGACGTTCCAGGCCTTCGTCGCCGAACTGACCGCGGCCCCGCATGTGCGCAACGTCAAGACCTCGCTGACGCTGCGCAATTCCAAGGACGCCGCGATGGTGCCGATGGAATTGAAAGACGTTCGTTGAACGTGGCGGAAGGGCGTTCTCGCAGGCGCCCCAGCACCGGGTGTCCGGACTCTATTTGCGTTGGTCCGCAGGCGAGCAGGCAATAGCTACGGCAAACGTTGACCGGATTATTGCGCGCGCACACACAGATGCAGCGCCGGCAGTTGTCGAGGACGCCTTGGCATCCTTGGTCTTGCTGGGCACGAACGTCGGACTTCACGGTTGTGAGGCAGGCGAGAACCAGCGTTACACGGCCGAACAAGCCGATGGGTGAGAGCATCGCGTCACCTTAAATCGGCAGACAAGGCAACCTTGCTCTGTGACAAGTGCCTGAACCGATCGCTACCGGATCGACGACGGCGGCTCCGGAAGGAGCCGCCGAGTGCGTTCGTGATTGTTCAAATGCAGATGCCCTGACACCGTCCGAAGATGCACGGGCCGATGCATACGAACGGGCATCCGCACGAATCCGATGGCGCGACGCCCTTGGCCAAGGGGGCGCTAGACGCTTGGCGGCTCACCGGGGCGGATTGTTTCGGCAGATTCATTGTAGATTCTCCCTATTGGCGTTGAGTGGCTCATCGTGTGTCAGAGATCTATTCAGGTGCAGTCGTCAGGCGCGGCACGGTCCGCGCCTGCATTCGAAGGCGTTTCGAACCTTGATCGCCTCAGCAGACCGTCTTCTGGCAAGCCAGAATGCACAGCGACTTGGCGATGCCGCTGAGCAGATTGCAGCCCGCCATGCAGATGTCGCAGGCAATGTTCGATGGACCGATCTGGTCGCCAGCCAGCTTCGTCTCGGACGGTCGCCGGCGGACCGGCGCAGACTGCTTCGGTAGGTGCATCTGATTTCTCCATCGGTTGGATGCTTCGCCTTGCTTGCGGTTTCGCCAAACTCACCGCCCGCGGGAGGTGTCGTTTGCCGACCTCACAAACGCCGTGGACGCGCTAGGCTCTCCTCGACCAAGCGCGGACTTCTCCAATGCTCACTGGAATGACGTCGCTGACGTCGACAGTGAAGCGGTAGATCTTGTTCGCCACGTTGACGTTGCGCGGATCGAAGAATCCGATTTCGACGTCGTAGCAGTCCGAGTCCGGGCGGCAGACCGGACTCTTGCGAACGTTGATTGCGTCGAGCTCGAGGTTGCCTTCGGTCGCGCTCTCCATGACCTGCGCCACCTGGAAGGCGTTGGACGCCGAAAAATTCAACGCACGTTCTTCGGCCGTGACACCGAGATTGCGCAGGTCGTAATAGACGCGGTTCAGGAAGCTGTTCAGTCCGGAGACCCGCCGGTCATATGCATCGCGTTCGGCGCCGGCCGTCGGCCTCGCGCCGACAATGTTTTCGATGAGCGGCTGCGTCGCCCAACTGAAGATGCCGCGGACAGCCGGAACAATGGCGGGGACGACCTGTCCGGACATCAGCGTGACATTGCCGGCAACGATGCCAGGTATCGAGACGAGTTCGACGCCGCGCTGCAATTGACCCGCAAAGGCTTCCCGGAGCCGTTCGTGCGTTGCGGCGGCAAAAGGTCCGGTCGGCACTACGGCATAGATCGGCGTGGCGTCCAGGTTGAGCGTCCAAAACAGCGATTCCGCTTCGAACGGATTGGCACGCAGGTATTCCGCCATCTGTGCCGCATCGTGCGGATTGGCCTGTGCGCCCGGCATGGCTTGGGCAAAGGAGTCGCGCCGCGCCTCGGTACCGAAATCGTAGCCGAGCTTGCCGAGCGCATAGACGAGTTGCGCCGGCGTGCCCGCTCCACCGCAACTGCAATTCGCTCCCCCACCGCAGCCGCAGTCCGACGGTTTAATGCCCGACGGCCTTGCTGGCGCGACACGGCCTGTTGGTTGCGCCGCAGCGGGGCTGGCAGTTGCCGGCGTCAACGCCAGAGCCTCCGATGCGATGATCGTAGGTTCGGATGCTCGGCTTGTCAGATCGAGCGATGTGGCAGATTCTCTTTCCGGCGATTGGATCGGGGCAAGGCTGGGCGCTTCGTCCGCCTTATCGACGATGGCTTCGCTCATGGTGGCTCCTCCCTCCAGGATCAGATTCATTGCACCCGCCGGGTTCCAGCGGCCGGCGAGGCATCGGCCGTTCTCGATATTGCTGTCGCAGGGCACAGCGCTCGCTATCAGCGCGTCGCGGACGCCGTGTGGATTGGGTGCCCAACCGCGCTTGAGCTGCAGACTCAGGAGCAGGGCCGCGAGCCCGGATACGAGCGGCGCCGCAAAACTCGTGCCGGACTTGGTGGCTAAACCGCCGTGTGGCACCGCTCCGAGAATGCGTTCGCCTGGCGCCAGGAGGCCCTGGCTACGGTAACTGCGGCCCCAGTTGCTGACGCTGAGTGGCTCGCCGTGCGCATTCATGGCCCCGACCGGCAGCGCGGAAGCCGCGGCAGCCGGCACATGAAGGCATTCGCATCCGTCGTTGCCGGCTGCGGCCACGATCAGAACGTTGCGGTCTGCGCAGGCCTGGATGGCGTTCGCGAGCACCGGCTCTGGCTCGCCAGAGCGGGAAAGCTGGCCGCCGCTGATGTTGATGATTTGCGCGCCGCGGTCGACTGCTTGCAGGATCGCTCGCGCCAGGTCGAGTTGCGAACAGAGCACCAGCGAATTGGAAGGACCGCTGGCAAATACCGGTAGGATGAGCCCGCTGCAGGCCGGCGCGATACCTGCGAACGATCCCAAGGTCTTGCCGAAAATGATGCTGGCGACATGTGTGCCATGTTGCGAGGCCGGGCCATCGTCCGCGGTCGAGGGCGCAAGCGTCGGCACTTCGGACAGCAAGGCGTCGCGAAGGCAGGGATGCGTCCGGTCGATCGGCCCGTCGAGTACAGCGATCCGAATGCGTGGGTCGCCCCGGGTTTCCTCCCAGATTGCTGCAAGGCCGGCGTCCATCGCTGCCGAAGTCCAGAAGGACTCGACAGGCAAGGGATTGTCCCTTGGGGATTGGATCATGCCTGAACCACTATAACGGTTATTTTATAACAAATACAACTTAAAAGTGTATTCAAAATGACGGTCTGTCAAGCGCGTCTTCTGCCCTAAACGGACGGCAAGGGCGGCTGGGCCATTGCCTGCAGGCAGGTTGGTCGCCCCAGCAATGAACCGCTGCAGCGTGGCGCTGGAAATCTAGGTCCTCCGGGCCTTTGTCGCCGAATTGACCGCCGTGGCCCACGTGCGCAATGTCAATCGTCTCAAACATTACGAAACTTCAAGCACGCTGCGATGGTGCCGATGGAATTGAAAGACGTTCGTTGAACGTGGCGTCGCCGAGCGTCCGATTGCGTTGAACGTATTGCCGCGGGAGGATCGCCGTGAAGCCCGTTCTGGTTCTGCTTGCTTGTCTGCTTTTTGCGTTGCCCGCATCGGCCCAGGAGATCGCCCTCGCCGTCGATGGCTGGAACGCCGAGACCCGCGCGGACGGCGTCACCTATTACCGCTGCGCCGGAAAGAACTGCGCCCAGGGCTCGGTCGTAAGTTACAAGCGCCAGCCGCACCGGCCGGCGCTGACGCTCGCCGAATACGAGCGGCACCATCGCGGCCTCGCCAAGAACAACAGCGGCCAGGGAAGCATCCGCGAGGCGCAGATCGCGGACGTCGGCGAACGCGCCGTCGAGGGTGTGCGCGTGATGCATGTCACGCGCGTGGTCGAATGGACCGACAAGTCCGTGACCTACAGCATCGAGGCGCGGCTGATCGGGCCGGACCGCAGCTACAGCCTGGTCAGCGACTCGGGAAAGCCCGAATGGACGGTCAACAACTACAACGGCTTCCTGCGCCGGCTCGTCGAAATCGCCGGCATTCGGGGCAATTGACAAAATGGGCGCCGTCGTCCGGATCGGCGGGGCGGCCGGATTTGCCGGCGACCGCACCGATGCGGCTAGACCGCTGGTGGAGGCGCTGGCGCGGTGTGACGGTCCGCGCTTCCTGATGTTCGAAACGCTGGCCGAACGCACGCTGGCGCTCTCGCAGCTCGAACGGCGGCGCGATCCGGCACGAGGCTATAATCCGAAGCTCGACAGGTTCATCGGCCCTGTGCTGGCCGACTGCCTGCGCCACGACGTTCGCATCGTCGGTAACTTCGGAGCCGCCAACCCACGTGGCGCGGCCGAGCGCATCCTTGCGCTGGCGCGGGAGCGGGGACTGCGGGTGCCGCGCGTCGCGGTGGTGGAGGGCGACGATCTGACCGGCGTGCTGTCCGCGGGAGAGCTTGCCGCGCGCGAGATCGACGGCTCGATGCTGCGGGACGCGAACGAGATCGTCGCAGCCAATCTTTATCTCGGCGCGGCGCCGATCGCCGAAGCGCTGGGCGCGGGCGCCGATGTCGTCGTAACCGGCCGGGTCGCGGATTCCGCGCTGGCGCTCGGCCCGCTGATGCACGCGTTCGGCTGGCGGCAGGACGACTGGAATCGTCTCGCTGCCGGAACGCTCGCGGGTCATCTCCTGGAATGCGGCGCGCAGGCGACCGGCGGTTATTTCGCCGATCCGCCGCACAAGGCCGTGCCGGGAATGGCCGACATCGGCTACCCGATCGCCGAGGTGGACGCGGACGGCTGCGTGACCGTCACCAAGCCCGAAGGCACCGGCGGCCGGGTCGACCGGCTCACCGTGACTGAGCAGTTGCTCTACGAGATTCACGATCCGGCCGCTTATCTCGCACCCGACGTGACGCTCGACCTGACCGGCGTGACGGTCGACGAACTCGCCCGCGACCGCGTGCGCGTGCAGGGTGCGCGCGGCAGGCCCGCTCCCGAAACGCTCAAGGCCACGGTCTGTGTCGATGGCGGCGTGCTGGGCGAAGCCGAGATTTCCTATGCGGGGCCCAACGCCGCGGCGCGCGCGCGGCTCGCGGCTGAAATCGTCACCGAACGCGTCGGGCGGCTGGCGCCCGGTCTCGCCGTGCGCGTCGACGCCATCGGCATCCTCAGCGTGCTGGGTGACGACGCCGGTGCCTTCGCGCGCCGGAGCAACGCCGAATCGGACGACGTGCGATTGCGCTTTGCCGCGCGATCGGCCGATGCGGCGGAGGCGGAAATTCTCCTCGATGAGGTGGAGGCCCTGTACTGCGCCGGGCCCGCCGGCGGCGCGGGCGTGCGACGGCGGCTGACGCCGCGGCTTGCCAGTGCGTCATGCCTGATCGAGCGCAAGTATGCCGCGCCGCGCGTGACCATGCTCGGAGGCGGCGCATGAGCGCGCGGACGGTGAAACTGCACGAAATCGCCAACGCCCGTTCCGGCGACAAGGGAAACCGGCTCAATATCGCGCTGGTGTGCCGCGATCCGGCGCATTATTCGGCGATTGCGCGGCAGGTCACGGCGGAGGCTGCCGGTGCGGCCTTCGCGCATCGCAAGCCGTCGCGTGTCGTGCGCTACGATCTGCCGAAGCTTGCCGCCTTCAACTTCGTGCTCGACGACGTGCTCGAAGGCGGAGTGAATGCTTCGCTGGGGCTCGACGGCCACGGCAAGTCGCTGTCGTTCCTGCTGCTCGATCTGCCGGTCGAGATCGAAAGCTGACGCCCGCGGCCTCGCAAGCCGCGGGCGCGCGCCCGCTATTTCTGCGCGGGTAAGGCCGTTGCCGCCGGCTCCGGCGCCACGATCTTCATCACGAACGAGGTCGGCTTCTCGGTCGGGCCAAAGGGACCCGGGACCTTGTTCTTGACCGGCGGCAGACTCTTGAGGAATGCGACAACGGCGCCGACGTCCTCGCCGGTCAGCGCGGCGAAGGCATGCCAGGGCATGATCGGCGCGAGAATGCGGCCATCGGGCCGCTTGCCGGTCGTGATCGCGGTCGCGATCTCCTCGGACGACCATCGGCCGATGCCGGTCTCGCGGTCGGGCGTGAGATTGGGTCCGTGAAACACGCCAAGCCCGGGAATCTCGAAACCCACCTCGGAGCCGCCGAGGAATCGCTTCATGTCGGGCTTGCCGAAGAAATATCCCGGCGTGTGGCAGTCGTGACAGCCGCCGAACGTGACGAGATACTTTCCGCGCTCGACCCTTGCATCGCCGGCGGGAACGGACGGCGAGGTGACGGCCAATGCGAGGACCGCGACCGCTGACGCGAGCGCAAGGCTCGCAAGCGCGGCGGCCGGCCTGCGTTTTGCGCTGGAGCGTGCGGCGGCGGCACGGTGCCCCGCGCTCCAGTTGAGGCGGTCGAGCGCGTCGCGGGTGGGATCGCCGCGTCCGGACGCCACCGCGTCGGCGGCAAAGGATATGTCGCCGCGATTGAGCCCGATGTCCCTGAGCAGATCGTCGGGCAATTCGCTCAACTCGCGGCGGGTTTCGCGGGCCGCCGCGGTTTGAGGAAACAGGAATCCAAGGGCTGCGGCCATGCGGCTGCGGCTCCTGGAAACGAAGGAAGGCGGTTCAAAAAGCTGGTTCACGGCAAACTCCGTTCGTGGCGCATGCAATGGCATGCGCGTTCGATGTTTCGCTGCCCCCCCGGCGACCGCCGGGGGCGTGTGTTCGGCTTACCTAGGCCGCGAGCTTCAAGGTCGCGGCACGGCGGTCGTACTCGTCGGCGAGCGCGTGGATCGCCGCCGCGCCGTCGCCCTGGAACGACGGTCCGTGCATCAGCGCGATCGTCTTCGGCGCGAGCTTCGCCAGGCCGCGGATCGTCGTGCCCATTCCCGGGCTGTGGCTGGAGTACTTGAAGAGGTCTTCCGCCGCGATCGCGGGGCCGACGATGTCGCCGCCGGTGAGCGCCTTGCCGTCGCCGAGCTGGGTGAACAGGTCGCCGGACAAGAGCGTGCCCGTCGACTCCTCGAACAGCACGCCGGCGTCCCAGCCGTGCGGCGTGTGCGGCGTGTCGATGAAGCGCACGCGCTTGCCGCCGCCGAGATCGATGACCTCACCGCCCGCGAGCACGCGCGGCGGGCGGTCGGCGAAATCGTTGAGCGACACCATGGTGCCGGTCTGGCCGTGCGCCGCGGTGGCGTTCGGCGCGGCGGCGAGCCATTCGTTCATGGCGCCGCATTCGTCGGCCTCGAAGTGGCCGTAGGAGATCCAGCGCAGTTTCTCGGGCGGGATGATCCTGGCGAGCGCGTCGCGGTTGAGCGTGAACATCTTCCGCAAGCCGGTGTGGAACATCAGCGGCTCGTCGCCCAGCACCAGGAACTGGTTGAAGGTGAAGCCCGCGGGCGGGGCGATGTCCGGAACGAAGGTCGAGAGCCGGTAGATGCCATTGGCGATTTCGTCGATTTTCGTTTGCATAAGAATCTCCATTAGATCAAAGGGTTGTCGGGTTTGGCCGCGCTCTGGACATCTCCAAAGTTTGGCGATACATGTATGTGTAGTGAAAATGAGTCGGCTTGTCAATAATGGATGCACATATTTGTGCAATGAAATAACGTGACCCGCAAATACACCCTCAAGCGCCGCGCCGAGCAGCAGGCCGAAACCCGGCAGCGCATCGTCGAGGCCGCCGTCGACCTGCACAGCACGGTCGGCCCGGCCGCGACCACGATCAGCATGGTCGCCGAGCGCGCCGGGGTGCAGCGGCACACGCTTTATGCCCATTTCCCCGACGAATTGAGCCTCCTGACTGCCTGCTCGGGGCATGTCGAAGAGCAAGACCCGCTGCCGGACGCGCAGGCGTGGCGGGCGATCGCGGACCCAAGCACACGGCTGCGCATCGCTCTCGGCGGAATCTACGCCTGGTACGCGCGCAACGCGTCGCTTGCCGCTTGTGTGCTGCGCGATACCGAACACCACCCGCTTGTCCGGCAAATCTCTGCGATGCGATGGGGACCGGTCTTCGGTGCCTATCACGAGGTGCTGGAGCAGGGATTAAACGAGAGGCAGCGCGCGCTGGTCGGCCTCGCGCTCAGCTACTACACGTGGCGGACGCTGACGCGGGACTGCAAGCTGACGCAGGACGCCGCCATCGACACGATGGTGCAGGCGGTCGATTGCGCGAAGTGACCGGCGTTCAATTGAACGCCGGCATGATCTCCTTGCCGAACAACTCGATTCCGCGCAACGCCTCGGCCAGCGTCATGTCGCCGAACACCATCTGCGGCACGAAATAATTGCAGCCGTTCTGTTCGATCTCGTTTGCGATCCAGCGCCGCACCGTCTCCGGCGAGCCCGCGATACCATTGCCCAGCGCGACCAACTCGTCGAACGTCGGTGGATAGATGCCGATCACCCGCGGCTCGGTGCCGTGGCGGTTGAACAGCCAGCGGAAGCTCTGCCGCCAGCGCGGGAACGCACGGCGCGCGATCGCCATCGCCGCCCCGTCGGTGTCGGCGACGACGATGTGGCGCGACAGCCCGATCAGCGTGCCGTTCTCGTCGAAGCCCTTGGCCCGGCGCGCCTCGCGGTAGGCCCTGATGATCGCGCTGGTGTTGTCGCGAAGTCCGAGCGCCACGATGTTGACGTGGTTCTCGGCGGGCCAGGCCGAGTTCGACGGCAATGTCACGCCGTACCACAACGGCGGATGCGGCTTCTGCACCGGCTTGAGGATCATCGGCAGCTTGTCGAACTTGTAGAATTCGCCCGCGAACGACAGTTCGTCCGCGTCGAGACCCTTGAGCAACACCTGAAACGCTTCGTGATACATCGCCTGGGTTTTGGAAAAGTCGAGGCCGTAGGCCGCGGTCTCGTACATCGACACGCCGCGCCCGACGCCGAGCAGGAAGCGCCCGCCGCTCATCTGGTCGAGCATGCAGACTTCCTCGATCAGCCGCAGCGGATGGTAGAACGGCAGCAGATAGACCAGCGGACCGAAGCGGAGCTGCTTCGTGCGTTGCGCCAGTGCAGCAAAGATCAGTGCCGGCGAGGCGGCAGCCCCGAGCGGCGTGATGTGATGCTCGGCGACATGGTAGCCGTAGAACCCGGCGCGGTCGTAGGCCTCGGCGATCTGCAGGCGCTCCGAATAGAGCTGGCTGAGCGGCACGCCCGCGTCGTCGATGTGGTCGAAGATACCGAATTTCATGAGAAGGGGTCCCGGCGGGCGCGGCCTCGTGGTCAGGGACGTTGCGCAGCAACGCGTTTCGAACCACGGGCCGCTCCCCATGTTTCGAAACGCCCGCCTGCGCATTGCCGCGGCGGGCTCCTGAGGATGAGCGCGGAATTGGCCGCGTCAACAGATTTGTGGATGCAGCACCCGGCGGCCGTTTACAGCGGCAGAAACTCAATCATATCGACGCCGATATAGCTCACGCCGCGCAACCAGTCGTATCCGGCCTTGCCGTCGACAAAGCGCAGCGTCTCCCCGGCGGCGAGATCGTAGATCAAATCGTTGCCCACAATGCGCGCCGGCCGGTCCGAGGTGACGAATTTGGCGCTCGGCGCGCGCACGAGCCGCATGACGATCCGCGTCGGCTGGCGCACCGTCAGTGCGCGAACCCAGGCACGGTCGTGGCGGTTGCCGATATAGTGCCAGAACGGCGTCAGGCCGTGCCTGCCCGCGTCGGTGCTGACGTCGTCGCTTTCGCCGTCCGTCTTTCCGAGGCGCAACGGCTCGCCTTTGAGCACGACCTCGGCCTCCATCAGCAGCGGCTGGTTCTGGCGCGCGAAGACCGCCTTTCCGAACGCTCTATAGAAATCCGGAAGCGGTCTTGACACGAGCGAGACGAAGATCGACGCCTCGTCTTCACCGGCGAGCACGCGCCGCTTCGCCTCTTCAAGGGCCATCGGCCCCTCCGCCGATCGCGCAGTGAGGCCGAAGAACGGATCGAGGTATGCCGCTTTGCCGTCCGGCAGTGTCGCAATCACGGCTACATGCCCCGAACTGGGGCTGACCAGATTGACTTGCACCGCGCCGTAACCCGCCTGCTGCAGGACCAGCATCAAGGCGCGCGCGGCGACATCGCAATCGCCGTTGCCTTGGACCAGGTCGATCGCGCCCGGCCGCACGCGGAACGGCCATGGCACGAAGCGATGCGTCAGGATCGGCCGCAGGCGGGCGAGCAGGCCCGCTTCCGGCAGCGGCCTCAAACCGAACACTGCGAACAGCCGCCGCGTCAGTTCGGCGGCCGTCGCATCGTCGCGCCGCGGCGCGCGTTCGGAAATTTCGGCCGCCGCCGCGATATGCGCGCGCGCGGCTCGCTGCCGCGGTTTCGATCGCCACCCGTCCGCCCGCAAGGAGCGCCACAGCAAGACCGAGTGCAAGCGCGGCCGCCGCCGCCAGGCGCGGCAGGACAGAGTGCCGCCGCGCCGAAATATCAGCGATCGGTATGGGTTCGGCCATATCCGTCCAATGCAACGCGGTGATGGTCGTCTATTGAATCGTCCCGCATTGGGTGCGGTCCGAGGCGACATATGTCGTTCGAAAGCGCGCGCTGTGCAACAACAAAATCAGGGAGGGATCGTCGCGGACATATCGCGCAGCGGCAGGCGGGCCGCGCCCACAGCGGACGGAACTCACGTTCTTCAGCGAAGCCGGGTCGCGAAAATGCGCGAATAAGCAAATGGCCGGCGCGGAGCCGGCCACCGCATATCGTTCGTTGCGACGTGCGACGCGATCGGGCGGCACCCCGTTACCGCCACTCGACCTTCATGATCTCGTAGGCCTTGGCGCCGCCGGGCGTCACGACTTCGACGGTCTCGCCCTTCTTCTTGTTGATCAGCGCGCGCGCGATCGGCGAGGTGATTGAGATGCGGCCGTGCTTGGCGTCGGCCTCCGGCTCGCCCACGATCTGCCAGACCTGCTTCTTGTCGGTGTCCTCGTCGACCAGCGTGACGGTCGCCCCGAACTTGATCGTGTCGCCGCTGAGCTTGGAGACGTCGATCACCTCGGCGCGCGCGAGCTTGTCCTCAAGCTCGGCGATTGCGCCCTCGTTGAGCGACTGCTGCTCCTTGGCCGCGTGATACTCCGCGTTCTCGGACAAATCGCCGTGGGTGCGCGCGTCCGTGATCTGCTGAATGATGCGCGGCCGTTCGACCTGCTGGCGGTGCTTGAGCTCGGTCTCGAGCACCGTATAGCCCGCCTCGGTCATGGGAATCTTTTCCATCGTTCCTTGGTCCCCTAATCCTACGCATCGCGAGAGGCATTAAATTCCAATCGCGGGCCGGCGTTCCGCCCCGCGATTGCGAACTTCGTTCCTACTCGCACCGCCGTGTCGGTCGGGAACTAGCCCCGGCCGCCGAAATAGCTTTGCAACGCCCGCACCTCGAGGTCGCCCGAAAGGTAGGCTTTGATGCCCTGCGCCGCGGCGACGGCACCTGAAAGAGTGGTGTAGTACGGCACTTTATGCAAGAGGGCCGCCCGCCGCAGTGGACGGCTGTCGGACAGGGCGGTGGCCCCCTCGGTGGTGTTGAAAACCAGCTGAACCTGGCCGTTTTTGATGGCGTCCACGATGTTCGGCCGGCCTTCGGCCACTTTGGAGATCTTGTCGGCGTCCACCCCGTTTTCGGTCAGGTAGCGCTGGGTGCCCGAGGTCGCGATTACCTTGAAACCCAGCCCTCGAAGCGTGCGAATCGCGTCCAGAATGCGCCCCTTGTCGGAGTCGCGCACCGAGACGAACACGGTGCCCTGCTTGGGGAGCTTGGCGCCGCCGCCGAGTTGGCTCTTGGCGAAGGCGACGTTGTAGTCGCGGTCGAGCCCCATGACCTCGCCGGTCGACTTCATCTCCGGGCCGAGCACGGTGTCGACCTTGTCGCCGAAGCGGGCGAACGGGAACACCGCTTCCTTGACGCCGACGTGCTTGGTGTTCCGCAGATCGAAGCTCTGCGGCGCAAGCTTGAACGATGCGAGCGTCTCGCCTGCCATGACGCGAGCCGCGATTTTCGCGACCGGCAGGCCGATCACCTTGGCGACGAACGGCACGGTGCGCGAGGCGCGCGGGTTGACCTCCAGCACGTAGATGTCGCCGTCCTTGATGGCGTATTGCACGTTCATCAGCCCGCCGACGTTGAGCGCCAGCGCCAGCGCCCGCGTCTGCCGTTCCAACTCGGCGATCGTCTTGGCGTTCAGCGAATAGGGCGGTAGCGAGCAGGCCGAGTCGCCGGAATGGATGCCGGCCTCCTCGATGTGCTCCATGATGCCGGCGATATAGGTGTCCTTGCCGTCGCACAGGCAGTCGACATCCACCTCGATGGCGTCGGTGAGATAGCGGTCGATCAGCAGCGGGCGCTTCTTCGACACCGCAAGCTCCGACGGCCGGTCGAGATCGGCGCTGAGCCGCACCAGATAGCGGTCGAGCTGCGCCGTGTCGTGCACGATTTCCATGGCGCGGCCGCCGAGCACGTAGGACGGCCGGATCACGATCGGGAAGCCGAAGCTTTCGGCGATCTTGCTCGCTTCCTTGGGGCTGGTCGCGATCGCGCTCTGCGGCTGCTTCAGCTTCAGTTTGTCCATCAGCGTCTTGAAGCGGTCGCGGTCCTCGGCGAGGTCGATCGCGTCGGGCGAGGTGCCGAGAATCGGCACGCTCGCATTCTCCAGCGGCTCGGCGAGCTTGAGCGGCGTCTGGCCGCCGAACTGCACGATCACGCCGTGCAGCGTGCCCTTGGAGCGCTCGGTGTCGACGATCTCCATCACGTCCTCCGGCGTCAGCGGCTCGAAGTAGAGCCGGTCCGAGGTGTCGTAGTCGGTCGACACCGTCTCCGGATTGCAGTTGACCATGATGGCTTCGAAGCCGGCCTCCTTCAGCGCAAACGAGGCGTGGCAGCAGCAGTAGTCGAACTCGATGCCCTGGCCGATGCGGTTCGGGCCGCCGCCGAGAATGATGACCTTCTTGCGGTTGGACGGCGCGGCCTCGTTGGCGGCCCTGCCTGCGAACGGCGCCTCGTAGGTCGAATACATGTAGGCGGTGGGCGAGGCGAATTCGGCCGCACAGGTGTCGATGCGCTTGAACACCGGCCGCACCTCGAGGCCGCGGCGCCGCTTTGTCGCTTCGTCGGTCGAAAGGCCCGCAAGCTTGCCAAGCCGCGCGTCGGAGAACCCCATCGCCTTGAGCCTGCGGAACGCGCCCGCGCTTGCGGGCAGGCCTTTCTTGCGGACCTGCTCCTCGGTGTCGACGATGCCGCGCACCTGCGCGAGGAACCAGGGATCGACCTTGCAGGCGGCGTGGACCTCCTCGTCGGTGAAGCCGAGCCGCATCGCCTGCGCGATCTTGAGGATGCCGTCCTGGCTCGGCGCGCCGAGCGCTGCGCGCATCGCGTTCTTGTCGTCACCCTGGCCGAGGCCTTCGATCGCGATTTCGTCGAGCCCGGTGAGGCCGGTCTCCAGCGAGCGCAGCGCCTTCTGCAGCGACTCCTGGAAGGTGCGGCCGATGGCCATGGCCTCGCCAACCGACTTCATCGACGTGGTCAGGCCCTGTTCGGCGCCGGGGAACTTCTCGAACGCGAAGCGCGGGATTTTCGTGACCACGTAGTCGATGGTCGGCTCGAACGAAGCGGGCGTCGCGCCGCCGGTGATGTCGTTCGCAATTTCGTCCAGGGTGTAGCCGACCGCGAGCTTGGCCGCGACCTTGGCGATCGGAAAGCCCGTGGCCTTCGACGCCAGCGCCGAGGAACGCGACACCCGCGGGTTCATCTCGATCACGACCAGGCGCCCGTCCGCGGGATTGACCGCAAACTGCACGTTGGACCCGCCGGTCTCGACGCCGATCTCGCGCAGCACCGCGATCGAGGCGTCGCGCATGATCTGGTATTCCTTGTCGGTGAGCGTCAGCGCCGGTGCGACCGTGATCGAGTCGCCGGTGTGGATGCCCATCGGATCGAGGTTCTCGATCGAGCAGATGATGATGCAGTTGTCGCGGCGATCGCGCACCACCTCCATCTCGAATTCCTTCCAGCCGAGCACCGATTCCTCGACCAGCACCTCGTTGGTCGGCGAGGCGTCGATGCCGCGCTCGACGATCTCGATGAATTCGTCGCGGTTGTAGGCGATGCCGCCGCCGGTGCCGCCGAGCGTGAACGACGGGCGGATGATCGCGGGCAGGCCGATGTCGTCGAGCGCGGTCAGCGCCTGCGCCAGCGTCTTGATCTGGTGCGAGCGCGGCGTCGCAAGCCCGATCTTGGTCATGGCATTGCGGAACAATTCACGGTCTTCCGCCTTGTCGATGGCCTCCGCGGTCGCGCCGATCATCTTGATATTGAACTTGTCGAGCACGCCCATCTTCTTGAGCGACAGCGCGGTGTTGAGCGCGGTCTGCCCGCCCATGGTCGGGAGAATGGCGTCGGGGCGCTCCTTCTCGATGATCTTGGCGACGATCTCGGGCGTGATCGGCTCGATGTAGGTGGCGTCGGCGAGGTCCGGGTCGGTCATGATCGTGGCCGGGTTCGAATTCACCAGCACGATCCGGTAGCCCTCTTCCTTGAGCGCCTTGCAGGCCTGGGTGCCGGAATAGTCGAACTCGCAGGCCTGCCCGATGACGATCGGGCCTGCGCCGATGATCAGGATCGATTGGATGTCGGTTCGCTTCGGCATCGGGCCTCGTAAATGCACACAAAAAAAGGGCGCGCTCCCGCGCGCTTTTAGGCTGAGTGGGAACCGGTCAGCCGCCCGGAAAGCGCGCTCACTTTGAAGAGTGCGCGTTCTAACGCAAAACCGGTGCCCACTTTTGCTGAACGCGCACGGGCGTCCTTCGCCCCGGCGACGGGGGGTCACCCCGCGCGAGGAGGGCTTAGACCAGAATCGGCAGTCCGCCAACCCCGGAACGCTCCGGAAACCTGGTTGTCACCGGGGGTTTTGCAAGGATTCAACGGTTTGGCCCTGCACGGGAGGTATGCCGCTTGTGCGGGCCGGGCCGCTTCTGTCAGGAGTCCCCGCGCCATGGCTCCACCACCCCTGCTTCAGCTCAGCGGCATTGCACTGACCTTCGGCGGCACACCGCTGCTGGAGGATGCGGAATTGTCGGTATCACCGGGCGAGCGGGTGTCGCTGGTCGGGCGCAACGGCTCGGGCAAATCGACGCTTCTGAAGATCGCCGCCGGGCTGGTTGAGCCGGACCGCGGTTCGGTGTTCGTGCAGCCGGGCGCGCTGGTGCGGTATCTGCCACAGGAGCCCGATCTCGCGGGGTTTGCGACAACGCTGGCTTATGTTGAGGCGGGCCTGCCACGGGGCGAGGGCGCCCATGTCGCCAGGATGCTGCTGGAACAGCTTGGCCTCACCGGCGGCGAGGATCCGGCGCATCTGTCCGGCGGCGAAATCCGGCGCGCCTCGCTCGCCCGCGTGCTGGCGCCATCGCCCGACATCCTGCTGCTCGACGAGCCGACCAATCATCTCGACCTGCCAACCATCGAATGGCTGGAGCGCGATCTCGAGGTGCGGCGCACGGCGCTGGTAATCATCAGCCACGACCGGCGATTCCTTTCGACGCTGTCGCGCAGCACGGTTTGGCTCGACCGCGGCCGGACGCGCCGCCTCGAACGAGGGTTCGCGCATTTCGAGGAGTGGCGCGACACTGTTCTCGCCGACGAAGAGCGCGAGCAGCACAAGCTCGACCGCAAGATCGTCGAAGAGGAGCACTGGATCCGCTACGGCGTTTCCGGGAGGCGCAAGCGCAACGTCCGCCGCGTCGCCGAGCTTCAGACCCTGCGGGAGCGGCGGCGCACCCATCGCGCCAGCACGGGCAGCGTGAATTTCACCGCCGGCGGCGCGCCTGCGTCCGGCGATCTGGTGATCGAGGCCAAGGGCCTCGGCAAGAGCTACGGCGGCCGGCCGATCGTCCGTGATTTCTCGATCCGCATCATGCGCGGCGACCGTATCGGCATCGTCGGGCCGAACGGCAGCGGCAAGACCACGCTGTTGAACCTGCTGACCGGCCAGCTTGCGCCCGATGAGGGCACGGTGCGGCTCGGCGCGAATCTCGCGATCGCGGCGCTCGACCAGCACCGCGACAGCCTCGATCCCGGCATCACGGTTGCCGAGGCGTTGACCGGCGGCCGCGGCGACACCGTGATGGCCGGCGGCAAGCCGCGCCACGTCGTCGGTTACATGAAAGACTTTTTGTTTGCGCCCGAGCAGGCGCGCACGCCGCTCGGCAAGCTCTCCGGCGGCGAGCGCGGCCGGCTGATGCTGGCGCAGGTGCTGGCGCGGCCGTCGAACCTGCTGGTGCTCGACGAGCCGACCAACGATCTCGACATGGAAACGCTCGACGTGCTCGAAGAGATGCTCGGCGATTATCCCGGCACGGTGCTGCTCATCAGCCACGACCGCGATTTCCTGGACCGGCTGGTGCATGGCGTGATCGTGCCGTCGGGTGACGGCCGCTGGACCGAGTACGCCGGTGGCTACAGCGACATGCTGGCGCAGCGCGGCGCGGACCTGGTCCGCGAGACCCGCAAGGCCGAGCCGCGCAAGGCCGCGCCGGAGCCTTCGCCGTCCGAGGCGGCAACGCCACCCGCGAAGCGGCGGCTGAGCTTCAAGGACAAGCACGCGCTCGAAACCCTGCCGAAGACCATCGCCGCCCTTCAGGCCGAAGCCGCGGCGCTGCAACGAAAACTCGACGATCCGGGCTTCTACGCGCGCGACCGGGCCGCGTTCGAAAGCGCCACTGCGGCGCTCGGTGCGCTGCATGAGAAGATTGCGGCGGCCGAAGAGCAATGGCTGGAACTCGAGATCGAGCGCGAATCGCTCGCGGGCGGTTGACGCCCCCGATCAGCGCGCTTGGCCTGTCCCGCCAAGCGCCAGCGCCAGATTTTCTACGCCGGGCTTCAAATCGCCGGCCTCGATCCGCCGCGCGATCTCGGCGATCCGGGCGTTGGCCGGTGCCGCGCGCCCGCGGCGTGCGCTCTCCTCTGCGACAAGGCCGTTGATCATGCCGACCTCGCTCGGCCGGCCTTTCAGAAAATCCTGAAGCACGGTGTTGCGGCCACGGCCCGGGCCGATGTCGGCTGTGAGCTTGTCGAACAGCTTCTCGGCCGGGCTGTTGGAGCGGGCGAGATCCGCTGCCGTGAGCCCGAAGATCGGCTCCACCGCATGGCCCAGGTCCTGGCCGGTCCGCATGGCCTCGTCGCCGATTTCGACGACAAGTTCGCGCATGCCCGGCAGCTTGATCGCGTCGGCGATCGTCATGCCGACCATGGCCATCGGACCGAGGCACATGGCGTTGACGATCAGCTTGGTCCATTTCGCCGCAAGGATGTCGGCCTTGATCTCGACCTTGCCGACGGGCGAGAGCAGCGCCTGCATTTCGGCGAGCCGGTGCACGGGCCCGCCGTCGAGCGCGCCGATCCCGATCCAGGTCTTCGGCGGCGGCGTGTTGCGCTTGACGCGCCCGGGTGTGAACATTTCCGACGACAGTTCGACCACGCAGCCGAGCGTGCGCTCCGGACCCACGATGCCGCGTATGACATCGGCCACCATGCCGTTCTGCATCCCGATCAGCATGCCGTCGGGCTTCAGATGCGGCGCGATCATCTCGCAGGCCCAGCGCGTGTCGTAGGCCTTCACCGCCAGCAGCACCACGTCGAACGGCGCGTGAAACGTGCAGACGTCGCAGAGGTGATGCGCGCGCACCGCAACGTGCTGCTCGGCGTCGGGCATCGATATGTGCAGCCCGTCCGCCCGCATGGCCTCGACGTGTTCGGGCCACTGGTCGATCGTCGTCACGTCGCGGCCGGCATCGACGAGGCCCGCGGCGATGCAACTGCCGTTCGCGCCGGTGCCGAAGACCGCAATCTTAAGCGCCATGTCCGCCCGCGCCCGGCGCGCCTCGTCAGTCGACCTTGATGTTGCCGGCCTTGATGATCGGCCACCACTTGTCGATGTCGGCCTTCTGCATGGCGCGCAGCGCCTCCGGCGTCTGCCGGTCGCGCGCGAAGATTTCCTGGCTCAGGCCTGCGAGTCTGGTCCGCACCGCGGGCTCGGCCAGCGCCTCGCGCGCGGCGGCGTTGAGCTTGCCGACGACGTCCTTCGGCGTGCCCTTGGGCGCCCACATGCCGTGCCACAGCGAGACGTGGAAGCCCGGCAGCCCGGCCTGGTCCACGGTCGGGTATTCGGGCGCGGTCTGCAGCCGTGCCGCGGCCGTGATGCCGTACATCTTGATGTTGTTGCCGCGCGCCTGCGGGATCGAGGTGATCGGGTCGGCGATGACGAGATCGATATTGCCCGCCAGCAGGTCTTGGATCGACGGCGCGATGCCGCGGTACGGCACGTGCTGCAGCTTGGTGCCGACGGCCTGCTCGAACAGCAGCCCGCAGACGTGGGTGATGCTGCCGACGCCTGCGTTGCCGATGGTCGCCTTGCCCGGATTGGCCTTCAGCCAGGAGATCAGCTCCTTCATGTCGTTGGGCGGCAGCGCCTTCTTGCCGACCACCGCGAACGGCGCGACGCAAAGCGGAGTGATTGGCTCGAAGTCGTCCATGACGTGGAAGGAGAGCTTGGAATAGGTCGCGCCGGTGATGACGTGCGAGCCGTTCTGGCCGACGCTGAGCGTGTAACCGTCGGGCGCGGCGCGCGCGACGCGGCCCGCGCCGATGGTCCCGCCGGCGCCGGTCGCGTTCTCCACGATCACCGTCTGCCCGAGCGGCTTGCGCATGCCTTCGGCCATCACGCGCGCGATGGTGTCGGTCGCTCCGCCGGCCGCGAACGGCGCGACGATGGTGATCGGCTTCGACGGATACGCCTGCGCGAAGGCGGAGCGCGCGAGCGCTGGCGCGGCGATTGCGCCGGCGGCAAGTTGCAGCAAACGGCGGCGTGCGAACTTCATGGCGTTCCTCCGAAAAATTGAATGAGAAGTTTCTGGACCTGTTCAGGCTGTTCCTGTTGCGCCCAATGCCCGGCCCCATCGACCAGATGGGTGCCGCGCCACTGCGTGCATGCTTTTGTCTGCATCGCCTCGAAAGCGCCGGGCGTCTGATACGTGCCCCAGTCGCTCTTGCCTGCGATGAAGCAGGCCGGCACGTCGATGGTGCGGCCGGCGAAGGTGCGATGCTCGGCTAGCGTCCTCGGGTCGGTGCCGCGCCGCACCCGGTATCCTTGCAGCGCGCCGGTGAAGCCTGTCCGGCTGTACTCCGTGACGTAGACGCCCACTTCGGCGTCGGTCAGCCATTGGCACGCCGCGATCTCGGCTGCCGACGGCATGAACGGCGCGACCGTCTCGGCCATGCCCTTGTCCTTGTCCATCACGTAGTAGGTCGGGATCTTGGCCATCTCCTCGGCGGTGCGCGCCTTCAGCGGATGCGGCTTGTTTTCTTTCCAGTCGGCGCTCTTGTAGTGGTAGTAGGCGCGGAAGAATGCGTGCAGGCCCTGCGCGGCATGCAGCATGTCGTCGTTGGCGCCGCGCAGGCGCTGGTGGTTGTGGTAGTACTTGCGCGGCCGCGGCAGCTTTGCGAGCTCGGCGTCAAGTTCGTCGTCGGTGGGTGCTGCGCGCGGCGGCGCCGTGCCGTTGTCGGTGTTGAACGCCACCGCCGGCGCTCCCGGGAACGGCGAACTCATCAACGCCACCTTGCGAAACACGTCGGGTCGGATCAGCGCGCACCACGACGCGACCGGCGAGCCGGCATCGTGTCCGACAATCCCTGTGACCGACCGGTGGCCGAGCGCGTGCACGAGGCCGGTCGTATCTCTCACCATGTTGAGGGGCCGGAAGGGATCGGAATCGGCGTCGTATGAGCCATCCCAGCCGATGGTGCGCCCATAGCCGCGCATCTCAGGGGCGACCACGTGGTATCCGGCCGCCGCCAACGGCAGCATGACTTTCCGCCAGGAGTAGGCGAGTTCCGGGAAGCCGTGCAGAAGCACCACGCACGGGCGGCCTGGCGCCTCGAAACCAGCCTCCAGCACGTGCACCATCAGGCCATTGTTGTTGTCGACATGGCGGGAGCGGATGGCTGCGGGCAAGGTGTCGTTGCCGTAGGGCGGCAGGCGTGTGGCGTCGGCGAGGTTCATGTCGGCCAGCCTCAATCCTTCTGCAGCAGCCGCGGCAGCCACACCGAGATCACCGCGGGCGTGCCCTTGCGGGTCTGTTCGAGCCCGCGCCGCAGCGCCGCCTCGATCTCACCCGGGTCGGTGACGTTCTCGCCGTAGCAGCCGGCGGCTTCCGCCTCCTTGGCGTAGTCGATGGGCGGATCGAAATAGCCGCCGTCGTAATTGGCCTTCGCGGCGTAGCTCTTGTCCGCGCCATAGACGCGGTTGATGCGCAGCGTGCCGGTGGAGTAGCTGCGGTTCTGGTACACGATCGACATGTAGGGCGCGTTGTAGTGCTTGGCGGCCCACAGCGCGTGGATCGGCGTGCCGAACATGTAGAAGCCGTCGCCGGAGATGCCGACCACGTCGCGGTCGGGCGCTGCGAGCTTCGCGCCGAACGCCGCGCCCGGCGACCAGCCGCCGCTCGACGCCGGATTGTGGAAGTACGAACCCGGCCGCGAGCAGCGCAGATAATCGTGCACCTGGTTCTGCGAAATCGTTTCGTCGAACACAATGCAGTTGTCGTCCAGCACCTGGCCGATGCAATGCGACAGCCATTTCGGATCGATCGGGCTCTTTGCGCTGCGCGATTTGGCGTCGGCAGCGAGATCGTTGCGGCGCTTGGCGGAGGCCTCCGCGCACACTTTCGCCCTCGCGGCGAAGCGGCGCTTGTCGTCGGGCGTGATCAGCCGCGCGGCATCGGCGGTCAGCGCCTCGATGACGGACAGCGGATCGGCGGTGAGCCGCAGGTCCGCGGTGAATTCCATGGTGGGGATGCGGCGCTTTGCCGGCTCGACGTCCGTGATTGCGACCCAGGCGGAGTCCGGCGGCGGATTGCTGTCGGCAAGCCAGGGAATGTCGACGTCGAGGCACAGCACCACATCGGCGTCCTTCAGATGCGCCTCGCTCATGTAGAGCGGGTGGTCGAGCGGGAAACACAGATACGCGCGCAGCCCCGACTGCGCGACCGGAAGGCCCAGCATTTCGCAGAGCCTGACCAGTGCCGGCACGGTCGCGGGATTGCGGCCCGAGCGCGCCGTGAGCACGAACGGATTCTCGGCCTTGATCAGCCGCTGTGCGATCTCGCGGATGCCTTCGGCGTCGGGGGCTGCGGGTCGCGCCACGCCGAGCTGGTCCATGGTCGGAAACTTTGCGCCGTTGATCTTGTTCAGCGACACCTCTCTCGGCAGCGTGAGATAAACCGGCCCGCAAGGCTCCGTGCAGGCCACCTGCAGCGCACGCGAGATCATCAGTCCCGCGTTGTCCTGCATCTGCATGCGGTGATCCCACTTGGTGTACTGCCGCACGATGGAATTCTGGTCGAAGCTCTGTTGCAGCCAGATGTGGCCGCCGCCGTCGCGCGCGCCGAACACGCCGCTGCCGGGAAAGCTCGTCGGCGAGCCGCCGCCGGTGATGATCACCGGCAATCCGGTGTGGAACGCGGTGTGCACCGCGCCGCCATAGTGCTGCGTGCCGCAGTCGACATGGGCCGCGGTCACCGCGGGCTTGCCCGACACCGCGGCGTAGCCCAGCGCCGCGTTCAGCGAGGCATGCTCGTGCGTCACCGTGATCAGCTTCGGCGCCTTGCGGCCCTGCGCGTGCGCCTTGGCGACGGCCTCCTGGTAGAAGCCGATCTCCGAGCCCGAGGTGAAGAACACATAATCGACGCCGGCCGCGGCCATGGCGGCGATCATGGCGTCGCCGTTGTCGTCGGCGGGAAACTCGCTCCATGCGCGCGTTTCATTGCGTAGAACGCCGACATGCTTGTTCATGGATCGCTCCCTTTATCGCAGGCAGTTTGCAGCTTTCCGCGGTGCCCACAAGCAGCATATTTGCCGGCCTTTCTGCGAGCGGCTACGATTTGCGGGAATAGGTCCGGGGAGGAAACGATGGTTGCCAGATTTGGAGCGCTGTTCGCAGTCGCCCTGTCGTCCTGCGCGTTCGCCGCGTCGCAAGCGCAGGCGCAGCTCAATCCGCAGCGTAACGTCACGCTGGTGGTGCCGATCGGAGCCGGCGGCGGCGTCGACACCATGGCGCGGCTGGTCGCCGCCAAGCTTCAGGAGCGGATGAAGCTCACATTCGTGGTCGAGAACCGCGTCGGAGCGGGCGGCGCCATCGGCACCGACTCCGTCGCCAAGGCCGCGCCTGACGGCCATACGCTGCTGTTCATGGAAATGGGCGCGGCGATCCGCAAATGGCTGCACGCGGGCACGCCGTTCGATGTCATTAAGGACTTCGAGCCGGTGTCGCAGGTCTCGATGATCCAGATCCTGCTGTTTGCGACTCCATCGTTCCCGGCCAACGATCTCAAGGGCACCATCGCCTTCACCAAGGCGAATCCCGACAAGGCCTCGGCGGGCATCCCGGGCGTCGGCTCGCCGCACCATATGGCGGCGGCTATGCTCGACGTCGCCGCCAACATCAAGCTCACCACCGTGACCTATCGCGGCGCGGCTGCCGCGGTAAACGACCTCATCGCCGGACAATTGCCGCTGACCTGGGCCGCGCCGACCGCGGTCGTGCCGCACGTCCAGGCGGGCAAGGCCAAGGCCATCGGCGTCGCCTCGCCAACGCGTTTTGCCGGACTGCCGCAGGTGCAGACCTTCAAGGAGAACGCGGGCCTCGACATCGACGCCGACACCTGGTTCGGCGTGGTCGCGCCGGCCAGGACGCCGAAATCGATCGTGGCGCAGCTCGAAAAGGAGATTAAGGCCGTCACCGAGCTGCCCGACATTCGCCAGCGGGCCGAAGCCGCCGGCCTCACCATCAGCTACGGCGATAGCGAGCGGTTCCGCAAGCGGATCGCTGCCGATCATGAGCGCTTCGGCAAGCTGATCCAGGCGGCGGGGATCAAGCCGAACTGACTGGACCATGCTCGCCATCGTCGCCGGCGGGGGCATCGCGGGGCTCACCTGCGCGCTGAGCCTGCATCAGGTCGGCATCGCCTGCCGCGTCTACGAGGCGGTGCCGCATCTGGCTCCGCTCGGCTACGGCATCAACCTGCAGCCCAACGCGGTGCGGGAACTGTTCGCGCTCGGCCTTGGCGAGCGGCTGAGCGAGGCCGGAATCCTTACGGCCGAGCTTGCGATGTACAACAAGCACGGCCAGCTGATCTGGACCGAGCCGCGCGGCCGCGCCGCGGGCTACCGCTGGCCGCAGATTTCGATTTCGCGTGGCACGCTGCACGAGATTTTGCTCGGCGCGATCCGCGAGCGCATCGGCGCGGACGCGGTCGTCACCGGTCGCCGGCTGTCGTCGTTCGAGCAGCGCGGCGACCGGGTGATTGCCCGCTTCGTCGATCCGAAGGGTGAACCTGCGGGAGAGGCCGAGGGCGACGTTCTGATCGGCGCCGACGGCATCCACTCCGCCGTGCGCCGGCAGTTCTATTCGGGCGAGAAGGCGGTGTTCGACGGCTATCTGCACTACCGCGGCGTCGTCGAGACCGAGCCCTATCTCACCGGCGCGTCGATGGTGGTGGTCGGCCACCGCCACCACCGCGCGATCCTCTATCCGGTCGCCAGGCGCCCGGGCGGCAAGGTCATGGTCAACTGGCTCGCCTACACGCGCATCCCGCCGGGCTCGCCGCCAATGGAAGCGTGGGACACGGCCGCCGACCGGCAGGCCTGCGTCGACAGCTACAAGGGCTGGACCTATCCCTGGCTCGACGTCCGTGGCCTGTTCGCTGCGACGCCGGCAGAGATGGTGCTGCAACTGCCGAACGTCGACCGCGATCCGGTGCCGCGCTGGAGCTTCGACCGTGTCACGCTGATCGGCGACGCCGCGCATCCGATGCAGCCGGTCGGCGCGCAGGCCGGTTCGCAGGCGATCGTCGACGGCCGCGTGCTGGCCGCCTCGATGCTGGAATCGCGCAATCCCGTGGAGGCGCTGACCCGCTACCAGGACCGGCGGATCGCTGCGATGAACGACATGGTCCTGCGCAACCGCAGCCTCGGCCTCGAAACCATCCTGCAGATCGCCGAGGAGCGCGCGCCCAACGGATTTGCGCACATCCACGACGTTCTGTCGCAGCAGGAGCTCGAGGCCACCGCGCTGAACTACAAGAAGGCGGCGGGCTTCGACGTCGAGATGGTCAACAGCCGGGACTCCTTTGTCGAGCTTCCAGCGCGGGCGAGCTAAAGAATCCCCGCGACGCCGGCTTTCTTCGCAATCGCGCCCCAGAATGCGATTTCCGATCGGATGTAAGCCCTCAGCGCGTCGGGCTTCATCGAGCGGCCGGGCGTGATGCCCTGGCTCACAAGCTGCGACCGCACCGCGGCGTCGCCATAGATCGCTTCGACCTCGGCATGGAGCCGGTCGACGACAGGCTGCGGCGTGCGCGCCGGCGCGAGCAGCATGTACCAGAGCGCGAGATCGAAGCCCGGCAGTCCGGTCTCCGCGAGAGGCGGGATGCCCTTCAGATTGTCGTCGCGCTCCTTGGTGCTGATCCCGATCGCGCGGACCTTGCCCGCGTCGATCATGCCGCGCGCGACCGAGTGGCCGACGAACATCATCGACACGTGCCCCGCCGCGACGTCGCTCAGCGCGGGCGATGCGCCGCGATAGGGCACGTGGGTGATGTCGAGCTTCAGTTCGCCCTTCAGCAGCTCGCCCTGCAGGTGCAGCACCGTGCCGGCGCCGGTCGAGGCGTAGTTGAGCTTGCCCGGATTGTCCTTGGCATAGCGCACGATTTCGGCGACCGACCGGATCGGAAGCGCGGCGTTGACCACCAAGACCTGCGGCGTGCGCCCGACGAAGTAGATGGGCGCGAAATCGGCGACCGGATCGTAGGGCAGGCTCTTGCTGACGGTTGCATTGATCGCGAGCGCCGGATTTCCGGCGACCAGCAGCGTGTAGCCGTCGGGCGCGGCCTTTGCGACCGAGTTGGTGCCGAGCACCGTGCCCGCGCCCTGCCGGTTCTCGATCACAAACGGCTGGCGCAGCCGCTCTTCCAGCTTGGCCCCGATGATGCGGGCGGCGGCGCTGTAGGTGCCGCCGGTTGCGACCGGCGAGACGATGGTGACGGTGCGGCTCGGGTAGTCGGCTTGCGCGAACGCTGCGGTGGCGCCTGCAAGCGCAAGCGCCAAACCGGCCGACACGCGGAAACGTGACATGCGCGGCCTCCTGCCTCGTTCCGGCTCTTGTCTGGGCCCGCATCGCGGGCGTGCTGCGTCCGGTTGCCCGAGTGTAACCGCAAACCTGGGAAATTTGCCCCTCTCATTTTAAGATGGCCGGCGCCGCGCGAGGCGGCATGTGGACGCTCGGATGAATGCAGACGCCAGCTTGAAACCGGTGCGCGAGACGGCGCTTGCGATCCTCGCGCGCCTCGGTGTGCCGGAATCCGCCTTCCGCGATGGCGGCATGGCGGCGCGCTCGCCGATTACCGGAGAGACCGTCGCGCACGTCCCGGCGACGACGCCCGCCGAAGCGGCCGATGCCATCGGCCGCGCGGCTGGGGCCTTCGAGTCCTGGCGCGCGGTGCCGGCGCCCCGGCGCGGCGAACTGGTGCGGCTCCTTGGCGAGGAATTGCGCGCGGCCAGAAGCGATCTCGGCATGCTGGTGACGCTCGAAGCCGGCAAGATCGCCTCCGAGGGTCTGGGCGAGGTCCAGGAGATGATCGACATCTGCGACTTCGCAGTGGGGCTTTCGCGCCAGCTCTACGGCCGCACCATCGCGACCGAGCGGCCGGACCATCGCATGATGGAGACCTGGCACCCGCTTGGGGTCTGCGGCGTCATCAGCGCGTTCAACTTCCCCGTTGCGGTGTGGTCGTGGAATGCGGCGCTGGCGCTGGTCTGCGGCGATCCGGTGGTGTGGAAGCCCTCCGAGAAGACGCCGCTCACCGCGCTCGCGGTCCACGCCATCGTCGGCCGCGCCATGCGGCGCTTCGGCAACGATGCGCCCGCGGGCCTGTGCGAGCTGCTGATCGGCGGCCGCGACATCGGCGAGGCGCTGGTGGACGATCCGCGCGTCGCGGTCGTGTCCGCCACCGGCTCGACCGCCATGGGCCGCACGGTCGGTCCTCGCCTGGCGGCGCGTTTCGCCCGCTCAATTCTGGAGCTCGGCGGCAACAACGCCGCCATCGTCGCGCCGTCGGCGGATCTCGACCTCGCGGTGCGTGCCGTGGCCTTCGCCGCCATGGGGACCGCGGGCCAGCGCTGCACCACGCTGCGGCGGCTTTTCGTCCACGAGCAGGTCCATGACGACATGGTTCGCCGGCTCGGGCGCGTCTATGAGACGGTCGCGGTCGGCGATCCGCGCAATCAGGCCACTCTGGTCGGCCCGCTGATCGACAAACGCGCCTTCGACGGCATGCAGGCGGCGCTTGCCGAAGTGCGTGCCGCGGGCGGCGTGGTGCGCGGCGGCGAGCGCGTTGCGATCGGCGGGGAGGGCGCATTCTACGTCCGGCCTGCGCTCTGCGAGATGCCCGCGCATGCGGGTCCCGTGCTGCGCGAGACCTTCGCGCCGATCCTCTACGTGCTGCGCTATTCGGATTTCGGCGAGGCGATCCGCATGCAGAACGCGGTCGGCGCAGGCCTGTCGTCCTCGGTCTTCACCCGTGACGTGCGGGAGGCCGAGCGGTTCATGTCGTCCGCGGGCTCCGACTGCGGCATCGCCAACGTCAACATCGGTCCCTCGGGCGCCGAGATCGGCGGCGCGTTCGGCGGCGAGAAGGAAACCGGCGGCGGCCGCGAAGCGGGCTCGGATTCGTGGAAAGCCTACATGCGCCGCGCCACCAACACGATCAACTACGGCGACGCGCTGCCGCTCGCCCAGGGCGTGAAGTTCGATATCGGCTGAACACCGCGGGCTGGAGCTTCGTCAGTAGGCGACGCCGGTGTGGCGGTCGAATTGGTCGCGATGCGCGCCGGTATCCGGGTTGTCCTCGAACGGGCCGGCTGGGAACGCCGGCGTTTGCCTGTCGTCGAGATCCTCGTGACGCCGGGCGGAAGCGTAGGTTTCGAGCGCGCTTGAGCGCGCGACGGCCGCGTTACCTTTTGGACCTTGATGGGGGAACGCGGGTGTCGGCGTGCGGTAAGCGAACGGCTCCGGATAGTCCCGCGCCAGGTCGACCGTGCGCGGGGAGAACCGCTCCGCGCGCTGCGCGGCGGCGGCTTCCGCCAGGGCGTCGTCGACGAACTTCGGGCCGATCGCAATGGCGCCGATCGCAAATCCGGTCGTGAGGGCGCCGAATGCAACGGCAATTGCCCACATCCGTGGGGACATCCGGAATTCGGCGCGCAGGGGCGGTCGCATGAGAACGCATCCGATGGCCCCCGCGCCGTCAATGCGCGAGGCGGAATGCGGTTCCCGTCACCGGGACGGTGCGAACCCGGATGGAACTCAAGAGCTCCGGCTTTGATGGAATCAAAGCCGGGGCTCTTGCATGTTATTTTGACGCGTTTTCTTGACGCGAACCGGGTTCCACTTCGCTCGAAAACGCTGTGGAGATCGCCGGGCGCCAAGCGCTCAGCCGGCGATCTTCAAGACCTGCAATTTTGACGGGATCAGATGTGGGCTGCGACCGAGTGCAGCCCGATGACGCGCACGAGCTGGCGCACCTCGCGCTTCTGGTCCTCGCGCAGCTGCCGCAACAGCGGCATCGCGGCCCAGATCAGCTTCTGCACTTCCGCGCTGTTGGTGTCGAGGTTCGGCTTGCCGCCGTTGGCGCGCATCGCGCCCCGGTGAAAATGCACGCGCGCCACGTCGCGCAACGCGGCTTCCACCGCCGGCCAATATTCCGCCTGCGACTGCGTCAGCTTCAGCCGCGAGCGGATGCCCACGATCTGGGCGTCGTCGAGCAGCCCTTCCGCGGTCGCGGGCGGGCGCTTCGGCTTGCGCGGCGGCAGCGGCGCGGCATCGAGTTCGACCGGGGTCGATGTGACGCTCGCAAGCGTCGGTCCGGCTGCGGGTGCGGATTGGAGCGCGTAGGCCGCGGTCTGGGGCGCGAGTTCCGCCGCGCCGCCGAGTGCCGGCGTCACCGCGTCGTAGAAGCGCTGAAGATCGCCGGCCGGAACGATTTCGGCCAGCGCGAACGATGGGCTCAGCTCCGATTGCAGCGCCGCCCGGACCATGATGGCGAGGCGGTCGGACTTGGCCTCGTAGTTGGAGACCTGCGGCGTATGCTCGAACGGCGAGTCGGGCGTGGACCGCATCGCATAGGCGCTGACCACGGCCAGCGAGCCTGCTGCGGCGCCAAGAGCGATAAATCGGGTGAAAAAACGAAAAGCGCCATTCGTTTGCAAGCGAATCCCCACGCCATTGAACCCGGCAATCGCTTGTTACTCGCAAATTGGGATTAATAATGGCTTAACCCTAATGCCGCCCTAAGCCGCAAAGGGCCGGTATTGCGCGGGGCGGGGCTCAGGCCGTATGCGCGATAAACGTCATCCGCGCGCGATTGTGGCCAATGTTGGTGCGGGCGCGCTGCGCCTTGAAGCCGGCGGCTTCGAGTTTGGCCACGATCTCGGCTTCGCTATAGCGGCGAATCCCGATCGACTTGCGAAGCTTCCAGTAGCTGGAAAAGTAGGTCCGCAGCAGGCCGCGGACCGCGGCCCAATAGAAGCCCTCCTGGGCCGCGAATCGCAGCAGCGCGAAGCCGTCGCCCAGCGCGGAGACACGCTTGGGGATCACGTCGCCCAGCACCAGCGAACCGCCGGGCTTCAGCAGCCGATGGAACGACTTCAGCAGCGCGTCGAAATCCGACTCCGACAGGTATTGCGACACCGAATGCATCACGACCGTGTCGACCGAGTGGCCGGGCATAGTGGCCACGTCCTCGGGCTTGCGCACCACGATCTTGGGATTGGACGCATAGCGTCCGGCCAGGACGGTCCGCACGTTGGGCGCGGCCTCGCACAGGATCAGCCGCGACACGCCTTCCGACAGTTCGGCCGCGGACAGCGCCTCGCCGCAGCCGTAGTCCAGCATCGTGCCGCCTGCGGGCGCGTAGGGCTTCAGGTCGGCGGCGATGCGGCGGAAGTGCGCGGCAATATGCCTGGGGCCGACAAAGATTGTGTGTTTGGAATCCCAAAACGAAATCCAGTCGCCGTCGGCCATGCGTGTGCGAGCCTCAGACGCCCCACAGGCGCATCAGCGGCCCCTGTTTGCCGAAGACCGGGTCGGATTCCGGAGGCGGCACCGCCGGGATCGCGGCAATGGCCTTGTCGTGCTCGGCCTTGCTGCCGCGGCAGAGGTCGTATTGGCCGGTCCGCGGATAGGCGCCGATCACCAGCAGGTCGATGGTGCTCCACAGGCATTGGTGGCCGGTACCGGCGGGCAGCACCACCACGTCGCCGGCGCCGAGATCGACATCGCGGCCGGTCTTGCCGCCGAAGCGCACCTTGGCGCGGCCGCGCGCAATCCCCATGCCCTCGTGGATCATCGAATGGTAGTGCACATAAGGGTACACGCCGTTGCGCCAGATGTTGTTGCCCCAGCCATTGTGCCGGAACATGTGCTCGATCCTGGTTTCCGGCTCGGACGTGCCGATCAGGTCGATCGCCCCGCGATAGAGCAGGAACGGCAACTTTGGATTGTTGGGAACGGAGCCGTCGTCGGCGAATACATAAGCCGTCGGCTCGGACATGCGCTTCGAGGACATGGGCAGCCGGGTCGTTGCGATTCGATAGGGCGCCGTTCTAACCCGTTCCGGCGATTCCGGCGAGTCTTCCGTGTGCGGTACTAAGCCGCCCGTGCCTTGCGCGCCCGCATCAATTCCACAAACCGCAGGAAGAGATAGTGGCTGTCGCGAGGGCCGGGCGAGGCCTCGGGGTGGTATTGGACCGAGAACACCGGCTTGTCTTTCAGCGCAATGCCGCAGTTCGAGCCGTCGAACAGCGACACATGGGTCTGCTCCACGTTCTTGGGCAGGCTGTCCTTGTCCACCGCGAAGCCGTGGTTCATGGACGTGATTTCCACCTTGCCGGTGGTCAGGTCCTTCACTGGATGGTTCGCGCCGTGATGGCCCTGGTGCATCTTCATCGTGCGGCCGCCGAGCGCGATGCCGAGCATCTGGTGGCCGAGGCAGATGCCGAACGTGGGCGTGCCGCTCTCCACCAGCTTGCGGATTGCAGGCACAGCGTATTCCCCGGTCGCGGCCGGATCGCCCGGTCCGTTGGACAGAAACACGCCGTCGGGGTTGAGCGCGAAAATCTCCTCGGCCGTGGTCTTGGCCGGCACCACCGTCACCTTGCAGCCGGCGCCCGCGAGCAGCCGCAGGATGTTGCGCTTGACGCCGTAGTCGATCGCGACCACGTGGAACTCCGGCTTGGTCTGCCGGCCGTAGCCCTTGCCCCATTCCCACGGCGTCTCGTCCCAGGTGAAGCGCTGGGCGGAGGTGACCATCGGCACGAGGTCCATGCCGACGAGGCCCGGCCATGCGCGCGCCTCCTTCTTCAGCGCGTCGAGGTCGAACTTGCCGGACGGCTCGTGCGCGATCACCGCGTTGGGCATGCCCTTCTCGCGGATCAGCGCCGTCAGCGCGCGGGTGTCGATGCCGCAGAGGCCGATCACGCCGCGCGCCTTCAGCCAGGCGTCGAGATGGCGCGTGGCGCGGAAATTCGACGGATCGGTGATCGGTGCCTGCAGGATCGCGCCGCGCGCGCCCGGGGTCGCGGCGAGGTTGACGGTCTCGATGTCTTCCTCGTTGGTGCCGACGTTGCCGATGTGCGGGAAGGTGAAGGTGATGATCTGGCCGGCGTACGACGGATCGGTGAGGATTTCCTCGTAGCCGGTCATGGCGGTGTTGAAGCAGACCTCGCCGGCCGCGTGTCCGGTGGCGCCAAGGCCGATGCCCTCCAGCACGGTGCCGTCGGCCAGCGCCAGAAGCGCCGTGACCTTGGGTTCGGTCCAGCCGGAATCGTCTTGTTTGGGGCTCATCGGGGCTTTAGATAGCCACGAGTCCGGCGAGCGTAAAGCGCCCGATCAAGTAATCCAGACCGAATGGGGCGGGGATGGTGTCGATTGCGGCCATGATCGGCGCCGCGGTGGCGGAAATCGCCGGCTGCTTTGCATTCTGGGCGTGGCTTAAGCTGGGCAAATCGGCCTTGTGGCTGGTTCCCGGAATCGTCTGTCTACTGCTATTTGCCTATTTGTTGACGTTGATCGAAAGCTCCGCCGCCGGCCGGGCCTATGCGGCCTACGGCGGGGTCTACATCGCGGCCTCGCTCGGCTGGCTGTGGTGGATCGAGGGCGTGCGACCCGACCGCTGGGACGCGATCGGCGCCGCAATTTGTCTCGTGGGTGCGGCGGTCATATTGTTCGGACCCCGCGCCATCGCAACATAGAGAGGACTCCGCCGTGCTGCGAACCAGCATCAACGACGCGATGAAAGAGGCGATGAAGGCCCGTGACGAGCGCCGCGTGTCGACGCTGCGCATGATGAACGCGGCGATCAAGAACGGCGACATCGAGCAGCGCGGTCAGGGCAAGGAGCCGCTCAACGAAGCCGAGCTGATGTCGCTGTTCCAGAAGATGATCAAGCAGCGCCAGGAATCGGCCGAGCTCTACGAGAAGGGCGGCCGCGGCGAGCTTGCGGCGCAGGAAAAGGCCGAGATCGAGATCATCTCGTCCTATCTTCCCAAGCAGATGTCCGACGTCGAAGCCGGCGCCGCCATCTCCGCGCTGCTGCAGGAGATCAACGCCCAGACCATGAAGGACATGGGCCGCGCCATGGCGGCGCTGCGCGAGCGCTTCGCCGGCAAGATGGACTTCGGCAAGGCCAGCGCGAAGATCAAGGAACTGCTGAGCGGGAAGTGATTGGCGCGCGCAGGGTGAGAATTCGATATTCGCGCGTCCAGCCTACGCCGCCTCGATCAGAACCTGCGCGAGCCAGTCCGGCTTGTCGACCATCACGTCGTGGCCGACGTCGGTGGTCAGTGTCTTCCATGCTCGGTCGGCCTTGCAGCGTTCGTAGGCGTCGTCGAACGCCGGCTGGTGGTAGATCGGCGCGCGGATGTAGAGCTTCTTCTTCACCCGCTCGCGCGCGCCCGTGAGCTTGATCGGCTGTAGCGCGACGCCGGTCGGCTGCGGCGTGAGTTTCGAATTCACCCAGGCCTGGTCGGCTTCGTTCATCTTGAAGAACGCGGCCTTGGGCGGCGGCCGGCCGGCCTCGCCGCGCTCGATCGCGGCAAGCGTCGCCGCGCGCATGTCGGGATTGGTCACGTCGATGCCGCGCTGGCCGTCCAGCGGCACAAAGCCGTCGAGCACCACGTAGGACGACACGCGGTCGCCGATCTTCTCCAGCGCGCCCGATGTCGGCCAGCCGCCGTAGGAGTGACCCACAAGGCACACGTCGCGCAGGTCCTCCCACAGGAACACGTTGACGATGTCGGCGATGTGGGTGTCGAGGTTGATGTCTTTCGAGAGCTGGTGAGAGCGCTCGCCGACGCCCGTGAGCGTCGGCGTGAACACAGTGTGGCCCTTGGCGCGCAGCCGGTCGGCCACCCGCCGCCAGCACCAGCCGCCGTGCCAGGAGCCGTGAACCAGGACGAAGGTCTTCCCGTCAGCCATGTCGCGCCTTCCGAATTCCGATTTCCATCCGCGCGCCGCCGGTTGCGGCGCGCTATAGTGTCGGAAAACGACAACAGCGGTTCAAGACGTTCGGGGAGGCGACGACCATGCCCAACTTCGCAAGATGGGCAGCCGTGGCGGCTGCCGGAATGCTCCTGAGTGCCGCGCCCGCTTCGGCGCAGGACTGGCCCACGCGCACGGTGCGCATCGTGATCCCGCTCGGCGCGGGCGGCGGCGGCGACATCTTCTCGCGGCTGCTTGCCGAAGAGCTCCAGAAAAGCCTCGGCCAGCCGTTCGTGGTCGAGAACCGCCCCGGCGGCGGATTGAACATCGGCGCGCGCGCCTGCGCCGAGGCTGCGCCCGACGGCTACACCCTTTGCGTGATGTCGAGCGAGCCGGTGATCTACAACCAGTTCCTGTTCAAGAGCCTGACGTTCAATCCGGAGAAGGATTTTGCGCCGATCACCAACCTGTTCATCAATTCGGTGGCGCTGGTGGCGAATTCCAAGCTCAACGTGAAGACCCTGCCGGAGTTGATCGCCTACGCCAAGACCCAGCCGGGCAAGCTCAGCTTCGGCGTGTTCTCCTGGACGCTGACGCATTTCATGGAGAAGCTGAACAAGAAGCATGGCATCGATCTGGTGCGCGTGCCGTTCCGCAGCGGCAACGAGATGGCCAACGCCATCATGTCCGGCTCGACGCCGATCGCGCTGCTCGGCCTCGCCAACATGCTGCCGCAGATCAGAAGCGGACACATCACCGCCATCGCGGTCAACTCCAACGCGCGCTCGCCCTTGTTCCCGGACGTGCCGACGCTGAAGGAGGCGAGCGGCGAGGACTATCCGCCGACCTGGTTCGGCCTGTTTGCGCCCGCCGGCACGCCGGAGCCGATCATCAGGCGCGTGAATGCCGAGGTGACGCGGATCACGAGCGATCCGGCGTGGCGGCAGAAATACTTCATCGAGCGCGCCATCGAGCCCGCAGTCGGCCCGACCGCGGAGTTCGTGAAGTTCGTCGCCTCGGAGCGCGAGTTCGCACGGCGCTTGGCGAAGGAGGCGGCGCCGCCGCTGAAGTAGGCGCCGCGCTACACCACCGGCAGCAGCAGGCACGACGGATAGGTCGCGTCGTGATGGAACGTATCCGTTCCCATCTGCGTCGGATGGTACGGGTGCGAGAACACGCCGTCGGTCGCCGGCGAGTCGCCGTTGGCGAGTTCGAGGCGGATGCGGTGGCCCTTCTTGAACACGTATGAGATTGGCAGCACTTCGATGTCGAACTCGTAGACCTCGCCGGGCTTGAGCGGCTGCGGATTGGTGTGGGTGTAGAACGGCCGCCGCGGCGTCGAGTGCGTCAGGTCCTTCTCGCGGTGCGAGGCCTTGAGCCAGCCCTTCGACACCGGCGTGAACGCCGGCTGCTCGCTCTTGGTGCGCGCGGCCTCGTCCTGCGGGTGCTGGTCGGTGAGCTTGACGATGAACTGGGTGTCGATCGCGCTCGACGAAGCGTAGAGCTTGAGCACGACCGGGCCGGTGACTTCGAGATCGGCCGCAAGCGGTGCGCTGGTGAAGGTCAGGATGCGCCGCACCGGGTCGACGCGGCCGTCCGGTCCCGCGACCGCGACGCCGTTAACCCACTCCCAGTCGGGGTAGGCGTAGCTCGTGGTGCTCTCGGCCTCGGCGGGCTTGTCGGTCGACAGCGCGCCGTCGTTGAGCGAGGTCACGCTGCCGGACGGTCCCTTGCGCAGGTAGTAGGGCACGGTCTTGGCGCGCCGCAACGGCCATTCCCATTCCGCGCGCCAGACGTTGGCGCCGCGCACGAAAAGCTTCACCGGCGGCGTGTCCATGATGCCGTTGTCGATGCCCTTGAGATGGCGGTCGTAGAACGGCAGCAGTTCGCGCTCGTGGAATTCGATCTGGTCGAACATCTTGTGCGCTTCGAAGGTGTTGCGCGCGCCGGTCACCGTCAGCTTTTTCGGCGCCTTCAACTCCTCGTAGCCGAGGATGTTGCCGCGCAGGTGCAGGCCCATCTTGCCCCAGTGGCCGATCGACAGCACGGGACAGCGGATCTGGTCGAGCCGCCAGTAGGGCGAGCGCTCGCGCCAGAACGCGTCGTCGAGCGTATGTTCGGTGATGGCGCCGACCAGATCGAACTTCATCGGCGCGCGGCCCTTGCCGCCGGCGGGCCGGTGCTGGTTGTCGGCGCGCAGCGACGTGTACCAGACCGACCGGTAGGAGCAGAAAATCCCGCCGTGGTAGTTCGAGCCGCGGTACTGGTCGACGAGGCCGTCATAGGGCGCGATGCAGGCCAGCGCCGGCGGGTTGAACGTCGCCATCAGCCACTGCGCCATGGCGTAGTAGGACTGGCCGATGCCGCCGACCTTGCCGTTGCTCCAGGGCTGGCGCGCGATCCAGTCGATCAATTCCACATAGTCTTTCTGCTCGTTGAGTCCCATGAACTCGAACTCGCCCTCCGAGCGCCCGGAGCCGCGCACGTCAGCGTGCACGTAGGCGTAGCCCTTGCCGATGTACCATTCGACCGGCCCGGTCTCGCGCCACAGGAACAGCGGGTACGCCGGCACCTCGTCCATCTCGTACTGGTAGGGTGAGGCCGCAAACAGAACGGGAAACCGTCCCGGTCCGTCCGGGCGATAGACGCAGAGGGAGATTTTCACGCCGTCGCGCATGGCGACGGTAATCCCCTTCTCGACCTTCATGCCTTGGCTTGCCACGTCGCGCTCTCCGTCGGGGCTGCGATGCCCGGGTTCGTGCCATCTTGCCGCAGCCCGCGTTGCCCGACTTATGGCTAACTTCGGCCCATTGTTGCCCAATCAAATCAGAGGATACCAGGGAGGAAGGCCATGATTGGACGGTCAGGGGCGCTCGCCCTCGCTGCGTTGCTGGTCGCCGCGCCCGCCGCGGCCGACAAGTATCCGAGCAAGCCGATCCGCGCGATCGCCTCGCAGGGGCCGGGCGGCCTGAGCGACGTGTTCATGCGCGTGCTGGCCGAGTCGCTGGGACCGGCGCTCGGCGGCACGGTCGTGGTGGAGAACCGCGTCGGCGCGGCCGGTTCGATCGGCGCGCGCGTGTGCGCCGACTCCGAGCCGGACGGCTACACGATCTGCATTCTCAACAACGAGTCGATGGTCATCAACCCGCTTATTTTCACCAAGATGAACTTCGACCCGAAGCAGCACCTCACTCCGGTCACGCGGCTGTTCTTCCTCCAGCACACATTCGCGGTCAACGCTTCGCTCGGCGTGAAGTCGTTCGAGGAGCTTGCCGCCTACACCAAGGCGCGGCCCAAGACGATGAACTACATCACGCCGTCGCTGTCGAAGGTCGCGTTCATGGAGGACTTCAACAAGAAGCACGGGACAGACTTCGTCCGCGTGCCGTTCAAGGGCGGCGGCGACGCCGTCAACAACATGCTGAGCGGCACCACGCCGGTCGCGATCTTCGGCATCGGCAACCTGATCACGCATATGAAGGGCGGCAAGATACTCGCCTTCGCCGTCGACGGCGACAAGCGGTCTCCGCTGGCCCCCGATATTCCGACGTTCAAGGAGCGGGGATATACGCTCGGTACCTGGTCGTCGTCGTTCGGTCTGCACGTGCCCAAGGGCACGCCGAAGGCGATCGTCGACAAGATCAACCGGGCGGTCGTCAAGATCGGCTCGGACCCGGAGTTCCAGAAGAAGCACCTCATCGCACGCGGGCTGGCCCCGGTGTTCGATTCGCCCGAGCATTTCGCGGAAACGATGAAAGCCGAGACCGGCCTGGGCCGGGAGGTCGTAGTTGCTTCGGGGCTCTATCCCGACATCAAGTAAGTAAACATACCAACGCGGGGTTTCGCCCAAAAGTGCGCCACGGGCCGGTCTGCAAAGCAGGCCGGCCCTTTGCGCGACGGACGAATGGCTGAATTGCTCACGCTGCGGCTTGCCGCTCCCCGGCGGCTCCGGCATTGTCGCTCGACAAGAACCGAAAATCATTGTGGGAGGAATTCCAGATGATCTCCGTCCGCTGCATATCGCTCGTTCTGCTGGCGCTGGCCACGGTGCAAGGGACAGCACACGCCCAGGACAATTATCCGAACCGTCCGATCCGTGTGATCACCTCGCAAGGCACCGGCGGCTTGAGCGACGTCTGGATGCGTGCGGTGGTCGAGCAGGTCGGCTCCATCCTCGGCGGTACGGTGGTGGTCGAGAACCGCTCCGGCGCGGCCGGCACGATCGGCGCGCGGGCGTGCAGCGATGCGGCGCCCGACGGCTACACGTTCTGCATGATCTCCACAGAGGCCATGGTCATCAACCCGGTCATCAATCCGGTTCCCGGCTTCGATCCGATGAAAAGACTCGCGCCGGTGACCAAGGCGTTCTACCTGCAGCAGGTGTTCGCGCTGACTGCGCAGATCAACGTAAAATCGTTCGACGAGCTTGCGGCGCTCGCCAAGGCCAAGCCAAAGACCCTGGCCTACATGTCCGCGTCGCTGACCAAGACGGCGTTCATCGAGGACTTCAACAGGAAGCACGGCATCGATCTGGTCCGCGTCCCGTTCAAGGGCGGCGGCGACGCGATCAACGCCATGCTGACCAACACCACGCAGATCGCGGTGTTCGGAATCGGCAACCTGATCCAGTTGATTCGCGACGGCAAGATCCACGGCCTTGCCGTCGATGGCGAAAAGCGTTCGGCGCTCGCCCCCGACATCCCGACATTCAAGGAGGCCGGCCACACCAGGCATCTTGCCCCGACTTTCTTCGGCATCTACGCGCCGGCCGGGACGCCGCGGCCCCTGATCGACAGGTTCCAGGCCGCCGTCGCCAAGGTCGCGGGCGACCCCGAGTTCCAGAAGCGCCACATGAGTTCGCGTGGGTTGACCGCGGTGCTCAATACGCCCGACCGGTTCGCCGTGGAACTCGAACGGGAACGGGTCGAGGCGCTCGAGGCGATCAAGAGCTCAGGGCTCTATCCCAACATCAAGTGAGCGACGCCCGACCGGCGGGCGCTGACGGCGCGCTGCGCTTGTAGACCGGGACGATCGAGAAAGGATGGCTATGAAACCGATCGGTTGGCTGCTTTCGGCTGCGATCGTCGCTCTCGCAGTGCAGACCGCTTCCGCGCAGAACTTCTTCCCCGACGTCCCGACGCTGGAGGAGACCGGCTACAAGGGCCCGCCGTCGCGCTCCTGGTACGGCATCTTCGTGCCGCCGAAGACGCCGCGGCCGATCATCGACAAGCTGCACAAGGAGATTCAGGACATCGTCAAGCAGCCGGCGTTCATGGAGCGCCACATCATCGAGCGCAGCCTGACGCCGTACCTCAACACGCCCGAGGCGTTTGCGGCGGACATCAAGAAGGACCGCGTCGAGGCCGAGAAGATGATGAAGGCGGCCGGCATCGAGCCGCAATGAGTTGACGAGGGCCAGTGTGGCTGTGCCCTCTCCCCTTGAGGGAGAGGGCGGCCGCAGCGGATCAGCATAAAGAATGGGTGAGGGGTGTGGATGATCGAGAGATCCCGCCCTCACCCAACCGAGTTTGCGGATATTTTGTGTTGCCCTCTCCCGCATGGGGGAGAGGCGCATTCACTCCGGCCGTATTCGCGCCGCGCTTATGCCGCCTCGATCAAAATCTCCGCCAGCCGCTCCGGCATGTCGACCATCACGTCGTGGCCGCAGGGCAGTTCGTGCGCGCGCCACGACGGATCGGCCTTGGCGCGCGCAAGCGCCGCATCGAAGCCCGGGTTGGGATAGTCGCGCCCGCGGACGTAGGTTTTCTTCGCGATCCGGTCGCGTGCGCCGGTAAGCCTCATCTTCTCGGTCATGGTGCCGATCGGTTGCGGCACGCAGAGCGCATCGACCCAGGCGCGGTCGCGCTCGTTGACCTTGAACATTCCCGCGGGCGGCGCGGGCACGCCGATGTCGCCGCGCGCGGCCGCCGCCGCGAGCCGCTCGCGCGTCGCCTGCGAGGTGATGTCGGCCATCGCCTCGCCGTCGTTCGGCAGGAAGGCGTCGAGGAAGACGATCGAGCGGATTTTCGCCGCCATCTTTTCGGCGACGCCCGAAATCACGAAGCCGGCGTAGGAATGGCCGCACAGCACCACGCCGTCGAGCCGCTCCCATGTCATCACGTTGACCACGTCGGCGACGTGCATGGACACGTCGATGCCTGCGCGCATCAGGTGGCTGCGCTCGCCCACGCCCGTCAGCGTCGGCGCGAACGCCTTGTGGCCTTTCGCTTCGAGGATGTCGGTGACGCGCCGCCAGCACCAGCCGCCGTGCCAGGCGCCGTGGACGAGGAGGAAGGTGTGAGGCATGGAAAACCTGTCTGTCATGTCGCCGACGATTGCGGCCGGCCCTGTGGATAACTAGGAAAAGCAAGCTTATCCAATCACGAAGTTCGCCGCGGTGGGCCGCCTCCGAATAGCCATCCCCCCGTCCGCTATGATGGTGCGAGCGATTCGGGCCGGCCCCGGATCGCCCACCCGACAACCGAGCCGTTCCGCCGCCCCGACCATGCGCTTCTCGTCCCAGTTCCTCGACGAGTTGAAGGCCCGCCTTCCGGTTTCGGAGGTGGTGGGCAAGCGCGTCTCCCTGAAGAAGGCCGGGCGAGAGTGGCGCGGTCTGTCGCCGTTCAACAAGGAGAAGACGCCGTCGTTCTACGTCAACGACCAGAAGCAGGCGTGGTTCGATTTCTCCTCGGGCAAGAACGGATCGATCTTCGACTTCATCATGCTGACCGAAGGGGTGCAATTCCCGGAGGCTGTCGAGCGGCTCGCCGGCATGGCGGGCGTGCCGCTGCCCAAGGTCTCGGCGCAAGACGAGGCGCGCGAGGAAAAGCGCAAGACGCTGCACGACGTCATGGAACTGGCCGCGAAGTTCTTCGAGGCGACGCTCGCCGCGCGCGCGGGCACCAAGGCCCGCGGCTATCTCGCCGACCGCGGGCTCGATCCGGCGACGCAATTGCAGTTCCGTCTGGGCTATGCGCCGGGCGAGCGGTTCGCCCTGAAGGAGCATCTCGGCAAGGAAGGCGTTTCGGTCGAGGACATGATCGAGACCGGCCTCTTGATCTCGGGCGACGACATTCCGGTTCCCTACGACCGCTTCCGCGACCGGGTGATGTTCCCGATCACCGACTTTCGCGGCCGCATCGTCGCCTTCGGGGGGCGCGCCCTGTCGCCCGACGCTCCGGCGAAATACCTCAACTCGCCGGAGACCACGCTCTTTCACAAGGGCGCGAACCTTTACAACGGCGCCAACGCCCGCAAGGCCGCCCACGACGGCGCGCCGCTGATCGTGGTCGAAGGCTATGTCGACGTCATCGCCATGGTGCGCTCGGGCTATCCCGCGACCGTGGCCCCGCTCGGCACCGCACTCACCGAGGACCAGCTCGGCCTCATCTGGAAAATGGCCAATGAGCCGATCCTTTGTTTCGACGGCGACAAGGCCGGCCGCCGCGCGGCCTTCCGCGCGGTCGACATGGCGCTGCCGCGGCTGTTGCCGGGCAAGAGCGTGCGGTTTGCGCTTCTGCCCGAAGGACAGGACCCGGACGATCTTGCCCGCTCGGGCGGACGCGCCGCTATCGACGAGGTGATCGGCGCGGCGCAGCCGCTCGCCGCGATGCTGTGGGCGCGCGAGACCGAAAGCGCCTCGTTCGATACGCCGGAGCGCCGGGCGGCGTTCGAGGCGCGGATCGGCGAGGTCATGCGCACGATCGGCGACGACCAGGTGCGCAAGCACTACGTTCAGGAATTTCAGGACCGTCTGCGCCGGCTGTTTGCGCCCGCGCAGGAGCCGCATCGTGGCGCGCAGCAACGCAACGGTTCGAACCGCTTTCAGCCGGATCGCGAGCGTGGCCGGCCGCGCGGCAAGAGCTGGGGGCGTGGCCGCTTGGCGGTGCGCGAGCCGCTGGCGCCGCCGAGCGCGCGGCTGTCCGGAAGCCCGATCGTGCGTGGGCACCGCAGCGCCATCCCGCCGCGTGAGGCGCTGATCCTGGTGGCGGTGCTCAACCATTGCTGGCTGCTCGAACGCCACGCCGAGGAATTCTCCGAGATCGAGTTTCTCAATCCGGAGGCAGATCGCCTGCGGCGGACGATCCTGGAGGCCGCCGCCGGTCAGGGTGACGCCGATCCGGAGGCGCTGCGGGGGGCGATCGAGGGGGGCGGGCTCGGCGCGGCGCTGGCCCGTGCTGAGGCCGCCATCACCCACACCTCCGACTGGCCGGCGCGGGTGGGCGCCGCAAGCGATGACGTGGCCCAATGGTGGGGCCACGTCGTTACCTTGCATCGCAAGCAGCGCACGTTAAATAAGGAGCTGAAAGACGCCGAGCGCGCGCTCGGCGAGGAACCGACCGACGCCAACCTGGCTTGGCTTCGCGATGTGCAGGGGAGGCTGTCCGCGCTCGATGGCTCCGAGGCCCTGATCGAGGGGTTCGGAGTGTCCTCCGGCCGCCCGGCACGCAGCTTCTGAAGGGTCGTGCCGTTGCGTCCGGGCCGATTGGGCCGGCCCAAGCGCATCCGGCAGTTGCGTCACCGGCGGGGTGCCATGCGCCCGTGCCGGAAGGTTCCGGTTGAAACTGGCGGCGGGAATGGGAATCCATGTCCCGCTGTTGTTCAAGGTTAAGCCGGGCTTAAGGGTGCCCGGCCGAGACTTCGGGCCTCGATTCGGGGCGGCGCATGTGGCGCCGGTCCGGGTCGCAGCCCTCTGGCCGCGTTTCGCGCCGCATCCCTATAGGTAGGAGGACCTCGATGAGCAGGGGTCAGACCGCAAGCAAGCGCAAGCCGACCGCGTCCCGGCAGGGATCGCCGCGGGCGGCCGCGCCGTCGAAGGATCGGCAGGGCCGGGGAACGGGCACGGCTTCGGGCAAATCCGCCCTGGCGGGCAAATCCGTGCCGGCAGGCAAGGCGGCCCAGATGGCCAAGACAGTTCCGGCGGCCAAGACGGTTCCGCCGGTCAAGACAGTCCCGACCGCAAAGACCGCGGGGAAGGCCGCGCCGGCGGCCAAGGCGCCGATGACGAAGGCTGTGACGCCGGCCAAGGCCGCGCCGGGCGGTAAGACTGCGCCCGCCGCAAAAGCGCCTGCGCAGGGCAAAGTGGAAAAAATTGAACCGGTGAAGCTGCAGAAGAGTCCACCGGTCAAGGGTGAGAGTCAGGAGAAGGGCATGGCGTCCAAGTCGGCGGTGGCGACCAAGGCAAAAGCCAAGGAGCCGGAGGCTCCCGAGAAGGAGGCTGCCGAAGCCACGCCCGACAGTCCGCTGCCGCTGCTCGATCTTTCTGACGCCGCCGTCAAGAAAATGATCAAGCAGGCCAAGAAGCGCGGCTACGTCACCCACGAACAGCTCAATGCCGTGCTGCCGTCCGAGGAGGTGTCCTCCGACCAGATCGAGGACATCTACGCGATGCTCAACGAGATGGGCATCAACGTCGTGGATTCCGAAGAGGGCGCGGACGACGAGGAAGGCAAGGGCGAGGAGGCCGCCGAGGAAGAGGACGAGGGCGGCGAACTGGTCGAGGCCCAGCCCAAGGCGCTCGCCAAGTCCGAGGCCAAGGAGCCGTCGGAGCGCACCGACGACCCGGTGCGCATGTACCTGCGCGAAATGGGCTCGGTGGAGCTGTTGTCGCGCGAGGGCGAAATCGCCATCGCCAAGCGCATCGAGGCCGGCCGCGAGGCGATGATCGCGGGCCTCTGCGAAAGCCCGCTGACGTTCCAGGCCATCATCATCTGGCGCGACGAGCTCAACGACGGCAAGGTGTTCCTGCGCGACATCATCGACCTGGAAGCGACCTACGCCGGCCCCGACGCCAAGAACGCCATGGCCGCGGCCTCGGGCGTGGACGGCCAGCCCGAGCCCGCCGACG